>OGOL01002064.1_pt1 | contig 16610 bp, 18 predicted proteins | sample 1552641 | NCBI WGS metagenome assembly OGOL01 (sample SAMEA2580140, study PRJEB22360) | human gut metagenome | biome: human gut; feature: human-associated habitat; material: faeces | place: Denmark | collected 2008/2010 | reverse complement strand
GACGCGGTCAAAAACATGAAGGAAGTTACCGTCGGCGTTCGCTACTATTTTTAGCTGCATAACTTCAGACCAAAGATCCCCGAAGCTAATTTGGGGATCTTTTTTTTCAATTCAATGATTCTGTGAAAAATTTTTGTTTTTTTAGTGCATTGTTAAAAATAATGGTTTAATAAAATTAAGTCTGTCTTTTAAAATATATATCGGCTATTGATCAACTTTCGGTTGAACTGGTGAGGGTGTTATGATTACCAAAAAATCACTGCAGAATTTGAACGGACTTTTAATGTTGTCGGCGATAGCCAAATATCAGAGCAAAAGAAAGGTGGCGGAAGTTACCAACAGTTCGATCGATACGGTCAACAAATATATTTCCAATCTGGAACAGGTTCTGGGGGTGCAGCTGGTGGTCAACAATGCCAAGGGAACATATCTGACCAGCCGCGCGGAGCTGATTGTGGAACAGGTGGAAAACCTGCAGCTTCTTCTCGATAAAATCTACAGCCCGCTTGATTATGACAGCCGGTACAAAGGCAGCGTGTGCGTCTGTCTGCCGCTGATGGTAAGCACGGCTCTGTTTCCCTGCGGCGTTACCGGCTTTTGCGAAGAATATCCCGATATCAAGGTGATCTCGCTGACAACGCTCGGTTCGCCCGATTACCGGGAAATGGGAATCGATTTCGGTATTGTGACGACGCTGCCGGAGTCTTTAAAAGACTTTTCGCTTTTGTATAAAAAGAACATTGAATGCCGCTTTTTCGCAGTGCCCGGTTATCTGGCCAAATACGGCACGCCGGGCAGTTTGGACGATTTGTTGGCAAATCACCGGATTATCAACGGTTTGCAAAACGAAAACTATGTTCCCGGCTGGAAGGAGCTGATGAGCAAAGCCAAAAACATAAGCTTTTCCTCCAATTCCACTTTTGCCGTGCTGGAAGCGATCCGTCACGGGGTGGGAATCGGCCTGATGCCCCGGCAGTTTCAGGGCGGCGGACTGGTGCGTCTGGACGAACTGGCCGGCGGTTTGCAAATGCCGGTCTATCTGGTCGTCAACAACTGTACCAAAGATATTCCGCGGGTCAAAATCGTGACCGAATATTATAAGGCGGCGCTTGACCGCATTTAGGCGGTCAGCGGGGCGGAAATCCGTTCAAGCAGACCGCGGGTTTTGGAAATGGCGATGCCGTAGTTGGTAACTGCCACGCCCCGGCGTTCGCATTCCTTCAATCGGCGAATCATTTCGGCGCGGTTAAGCATGCAGGCGCCGCAATGGACGACCAGGGCGTATTTTTCCAGATCTTCGGGAAAATCGCCGCCGGAACAGAATTCGAATTCAAGTTTGCGGCCGGTATATTGTCTGAGCCAGGCGGGGATTTTGACCCGGCCGATATCATCGCATTGAACATGGTGCGAACAGGCTTCGGCAATCAGTATCCGGTCACCGTCGTTCAGCTCGTCGATTTTCTTTGCGCCGCGGAGGAAAACGCCGATATCGCCTTTGTAACGGGCAAACAAGGCGGAAAAAGTGGTCATTTTGATTTCCGGCGGAACTTCGGGGGCAACTTTCATGACAACCTGCGAATCGGTGATTACCAAAGCCGGCGGCTCTTTCAGGTTAGCCAGCGCCGCTTTCAGATCATGCTCTTTGGCAACAACGGCGACGGCGTTGCCGTCGAGAATTTCCCGCAGAACCTGAACCTGCGGCAGAATCAGCCGGCCTTTGGGCGCCGACAGGTCGATCGGCACGACCAATACCACGGTATCGCCGGGTTTGATCAAATCGCCGGCCAACAGGGGATCTTCCCTGAATTCCGCCGGTGCCAGACGGATGATTTCCGCTTTCAGCCGATCCGTGTTTTGTCCGGTTGCGGCGGAAACTTCAACATAAGGCAGGCCGTTTTCCCGGCAGTAGGCGCGGTCCTGTCCGCTTGCCGGTTTAAGGTCGCATTTGTTGAAGGCGATGACGAAGGGAATCGCCGCCCGCCGCATCTCTTTGATGATTTCCTTTTCTTTTTCTTCCAGCCCCCGTTCGGAAACGACAATCACCGCAAGGTCGGTTTTGAACAGAATTTTGCGGGTCGCTTTAATCCTTAAACTGCCGAGTTCTCCTTCGTCGTCAAGCCCGGCGGTGTCATAAAAGGTGACCGGTCCCAGAGGCAGCAGCTCATAAGCTTTGGCAACCGCATCGGTAGTAGTGCCCGGCTGCGGCGAAACAATGGCCACTTCCTGTCCGATGAGAGCGTTGATCAGGGAAGATTTGCCGGCATTGCGGCGGCCGATGATGGTGATGTTTGCGCGCAGGGCGCGGGGAGCTGTGTTTTCCGTCATGTCTGATGTTTCCGTAAATAGACGGCCGGAGCCGGCGTTTTTTGTTTTCTTTGGGTTAACAGATAGCAGAAAAGCGGCCGGCTGACAATGGCAAATTAAAATATTGCAACGAAAACGAAAATAATTGTTGCAAAAAATCACTTTTGCTTTTAATAAGAATATGTTTTTACGGATGAGTGGCAGAGAGGCTGAATGCGCGCGACTCGAAATCGTGTATACGGGGTGACTCGTATCGGGGGTTCAAATCCCTCCTCATCCGCCATTTTGATTAAAAAGACGCTAGATAACAGCGTCTTTTTTCGTATCCGGCGGAAATGCGGGCTTTGCCTGCAGTTGACTTCGCTGAATTGACTGTGGTAAGCTCGTTTTATGTTAGAAAATGCAAAATTTAAGGCAGTTACATACATTGCCGGTTTTTGCAAAGTCACTTCAGCGAGAGGAAACAATGAGTGAACTATCTTTTTCAGATAAAACAATTTTAGAAAATGCTTTGAATATGCATAATGGATATGTGTTAAATTTTACAGATCGTACTTTTACAGATTTTTTTGCTACACTGGGGATAGATATTGATGCTGAAAAATACTTAGTAAAGGGAACATCTAAAGCTAACCGTCTTAGGACTTTTTGGAATATAGAAGATAATTTTGTTGTAGGGAAAGTAATCATTGAATTAGCTAATATGATGATGGCAGAAAATTTGTCTCAAACAACAGGTGTTAAAGCAGCATGGATGACGGCAGGTGCTAAAAACTTTTTCGAACAACAGCGAATATTAATTGAGCAAGTAGAAAAGATTGGATCAAAACTGGTAGATAATAAAGTTGTATCTCAAACAAAACCCCAGATAAATACTTTTCAATATTGTAATGAACTTAATATCAGGATCAGAGAAGAAATTTACAGTCATATAAAACGTTATTTGGATAATGAAGATTATTTTCATGCTATAGAAGAGGCTTATAAAGTCGTTAGACATAAATTAAAAGAAATTACAGCAAAAGAAAAAGCCTCAGATGTTTTTAATCCAAATGCAGAAAATACCAAGTATCATGAAAAATTATTTGGTGAAAATGCAGCTGTCGGCAGTCCTAAATATGATTTTTTTCGTGGTGTTGGTTATTTGCATTTGGCAGTTCAATTCTTACGAAATGAAAAAGCCCATATGCTAGCTCATGATTTAGATAAAAATTTGGCTCTTCATTATTTATCTTTGGCTAGCTTATCTTATGATTTAATTTCTAGAAATAACGTTTAACATCTTTTCCTGCTCTTCAAAGATTAGGTTTTTAGAGGCGATATCGAAAAGAGTTTGCAGGTTGATGGTTAGTGTTCCGGAGAGAAGTTGATTGACTATTCTTGGCGAGAGATAAGCAAGGTTGAGATATTTGTAAATTGTACGCTTGGTCATTTTCTCCTGTTTCATGATGTCTTCCATCCGGATGCCTTTTTCATATAGTTTCTTAAATTTCCATGCATAGGCAAAGGCTCTGACGATCAGGCGGTTGTTGTCATTGATGCTCATCAGTCCGACCTTTCCGGCGTTGTAGACATTGCTTGACAGCCCTCGGTTGATGATGACCTGTTTTTCATAGATGATTTGGTTGTTGGCATTATCAGCAATAACTTCCAGCAGGTTGTTGCTTTCATTCAGCGAATCGCCGGTATAGGCCGAGAGGATTATCGGATCGGTATTAAAGAAGAAGGTCAGGCGACCTTTTTGATAGATGATTTTGTTAATGACATTGCGAATAAAATTGCGTTGCGCGAAATAGTCCATCTCGTTGAAGTTTATCAGTTTTAAAGCCATTGCGCTGTCTTTGTTTAAGCCATTGAGATTGCCGTTAAGAATCTCAATAATGGCATCTTTAGCGAGCTTATCAATTTGCTCCGTGGGTAGGAACAAACCCTTAATAGAATAGTAATGTCGTTTGGTAGCTTTCTTTTTGCTGTTGGCTTGATTGGTAAAAATGGCGCCATTGGCATCAAACAGTTTTCCAGTCAGCAGATTATTGTTTCTGTTCCTTGTATGATTAGAGCTGTTGTCATTATCTTTGAGTTTGGCTTGTACCTTTTCCCATAATTCTTTTGATATGATGGCCTCATGCTGTCCTTTAAATGCTTGTCCGGTGCGTTTGTTCTCAATCATGCCGAGGTATAATTTTTCATGCAGTAAACGGTGGAGCGCGGATATTTTAAAAGGTTTACCTCCTCTCTGTTCGCCCTTGTTAGTTACCCAGTTTTTCTGTTTGAAACCTTTTATTTCAGCAAATTTCTCAAGTTCCGCCAGCGAGCTACATTGCAGATAGCCCTCAAAAATGCTATGCACCTGTTCGGCTTCGACGGGATTAATGACCAGTTTTTTGTCTTGAATATCATAACCAAGTTTGGGGACGCCGCCCGTCCATAAGCCTTTGGCTTTACTGGCGCGGATTTTATCACGGACACGCTCCGAGGAGACCTCTCGCTCGAATTGGGCAAAGGACAGCAGCATATTTAAGGTCAGCTTGCCCATGGAGGTTGAGGTATCAAATGCCTGTGTGATCGAAACAAAGCTGCAGCCATATTTATCAAATTCTTTCATCATATTATGGAAGTCCATAATTGAGCGTGATAAGCGATCAACTTTGTAAACCACTACCGTTTGAACTAATCCTCGGCGGATGTCTTCAAGCATTTGTTTTAAAGCCGGGCGTTCCATTGTGCCGCCGGAAATGCCGCCGTCGGTATAGGTTTTGAAATATTCCCAGTTATTAAAGGCTTGAGACATAATGTAACTGCGACAGGCGTCTTCCTGATTATGCAGCGAGTTAAACTCAAGCTCTAAGCCTTTTTCGGTAGATTTGCGAACATAGACTGCACAGTTTATTCTAACCATGAGCTGCCTCCTTTAATACCCGTTTGTTATTTAATCCGAAAAAGTCATAACCGGAGACCTTTATGCCGCAGATTTCTTTGGCTATGGCGGACAGAGTTTTATAATGCTGTCCATTGTAAATAAAATCATTAATTTCCACGATAGTAACCTTATACTGCTGACCAAGGTAGGTTTTAATGATTTCGGTGCCGGGATGCAGATTGTATTTGGTCTTATAAACCTTAACCATACACTCATCGGGGTTTTCGGAGTATTTTTCCAGCTTAGTCAGATGTTTGCGTTCAATTTTAAGATTGGCGTTTTCGCAGGCGATATAATACCACAGCGCGCGAAACTGCCGTTCATAGGGACTGTTATGATACCGCGCCCATAGTTCAGCTTGTTTCTGGTGATTTAGCTTTTTTAATTCTTCAGCACTTCTGGGCAGATAAATCTTCTTTCTCATCGGTCAACTCCTTGTTTTTTATATATTTTCCAAGTAAAGCAACGCTTACTGTTTTAAGAAAGTCAAGCCTAATAGCTTGGTTTCTCCAAGCCTTTGATTTTTAATGATAAATCTCGAGTTTGATTTTTGTATATTATATACAATCCTCCGTTTGAGGAGGAATCTGTTTAAATTGAAATAAAGGAGAAAAAGTATGTCTGATATGTATATAAAAATTGAATATACAGCCTTGGAAAATCTTAACCCTTATAAAGGAAATCCTAAGGTTCATGACGAGAAACAAATTCAGCAAATTGCTAAGTCGATTGAAAGATTTGGTTTTAATAATCCCATTTTGATTGATGAAAAATCAGAGGTAATTGCCGGTCATGGTCGTCTGTTGGCCGCAAGACTGTTAAAACTGGAAACAGTTCCGGTAGTTCGTCTCATACATCTTTCTGAAGCGGAAAAACGGGCTTATCGCATAGCAGACAATAAATTATCAGAGAATGGTCGATGGGATACGGATTTGTTAAAGCTGGAATTTTCAGAAATTGAGAAACTGGCTCTGAATCTTGAAGATGAATTGAATCTGGATATTACCGGGTTTGATTTTAAGGAGATAGATGTTCTTTTGGCCGATAATAAATTCAACGAAAAAGCGGATGAAAAACTTAATTCCGTTCCGTATGTGCCGGAAAATGAAATAGTCAGTCAACACGGCGATGTCTGGCTTCTGGGAAAACACAAAATTATTTGCGGAGATTCATTGCAAGGGGAAACATATCAGCGTTTGTTTGAAGAGGTTAAAGCCAATATGGTTTTTATTGATTCGCCGTACAATGTTAAAATTCAAGGACATGTTTGCGGCGCAGGTCAAACGAAGCATAAAGAGTTTGCCTTTGGTTCCGGCGAGATGAATGAGGCTGAATTTATTTCGTTTTTGAAAACATCAATGGCGAATATAGCCAAATATTCTGCTGAAAATTCCATTCATTATATTTGCATGGATTGGCGACATATATCCGAGCTGCTTTCCGCTTCTCGAGATATCTATCCCCAAATGCTGAATATGGTGGTTTGGTGTAAAAAGAATGGTGGGATGGGTAGTTTTTACCGATCCCAGCACGAATTGATTTTTGTTTTTCAGAATGGAAAAGGCTCTCATGTTAATAATGTGGAGTTAGGCAAGCATGGCCGCTATCGAACAAATGTTTGGCATTATGCCGGTGTTAACAGTTTTGGCTCCGAACAGAAAAATCTTAAAATGCATCCGACGGTCAAACCGGTAGAATTAGTCCGCGATGCAATTTTGGACGCGTCTAAACGGGGCGATATTGTGCTGGATGCGTTTCTCGGCAGCGGAACAACGCTGATTGCAGCAGAAAAAGCCGGACGTGTTTGCTATGGAATCGAGTATGAGCACTTGTATATCGATACGATTATCCGCCGATACCATGAACTGACCGGGAAATGGGCTGTTCATCAAAACTCACAAAAATCATATGAGCAATTACTGCAAGAAAAATTGGAGAAAAACAATGAGTGAAAGCGGTTATAAAAATCCGCCCAAACATTCGAGGTTTCAGAAGGGGTGTTCGGGTAATCCGGCCGGGAGACCGAAAGGAAGCAAAAACACGCTCAAACTTCTGGATGCTGTTTTGGAACAGAAAATCAAAATCCAGCAAGAGGGCAAAACCATCAGCATTACCAAAAAGCAGGCGATGCTGATGCAATTGGTCAATGCTGCGGTAAAAGGCGAGATTAAGGCCATTGCGGCACTTTTCCCGTATATGATGCAGCTAGACATGAAAGAAGAACAATCCTTAGAAACAAGCAAATTGTCTCTAAAAGATGAGGAAATTTTACAACAATTTTTAGAAGAAAATAAACAGGAGAGTAAAAATGACTGATAAAAATCAGGTTAAAAATGCGATATTACGCAAAAGTTTTTCAAGCTTTGTACAGAAATGTTTTTATGAATTAAATCCTTCGGAGACATTTATAAAAGGCGCGTATATAGACTTATTATGCGATCAAATCCAAAATATGATAGAGGGAAAAAATCAGAAACTGATAATCAATCTTCCCCCAAGATATTTAAAATCGGTTATATGTTCTATAGCTTTGCCCGCGTTTATTTTGGGGCATAATCCATCAACTAAAATTATGTGCATCAGCTATGGCGAGGAGTTGGCTTCCAAATTAGCGGCTGATTGTAAGAGCGTTATGGAGGCGGACTGGTATAAAGCGCTTTTTCCTGAGACGAGAATCCGGACAGATAAAAAATCTGTTATGGATTTTGAAACGACAAAACACGGCGGACGGTTTGCAACGACAATTTCAGGAGCCGTCACAGGACGCGGCGCAGACTGGATTATTATAGATGATCCGCTAAAACCGGCTGATGCCCTTTCAGACGTGGTTAGGGAAAAAATTAATGAACTCTATGGAAGTACTGTCAGTTCCAGACTGAATGATAAAAATACCGGGAGAATACTCGTGGTCATGCAGCGTTTGCATGCGCATGATTTATCTGGTTTCCTGTTTGAGAACGATTCTGATTTTAAGTCTATCGTCTTGCCGCTAATTGCTGAAAAAGATGAAAAATGGCAAATAAAAAATCGTATTACCAAAACGATAACGACATATGAGCGGAAAAAAGGAGAATTGCTGCATCCGGAACGCGAAGGTGAAAAAGTTGTAAACAGTTATCGCAATTCGATGAGTCCTTTTGTATTTTCTGCGCAATATCAGCAGAATCCAATGCCTATCGGCAGCGGAATGATCAAACAGGAGTGGATGAAGTATTATCAAACACTGCCGTCAAGATTAGATAAAATTATTTTATCGTGGGATACAGCGGCTAAGGCTATGGAAAATAATGCTTATTCTGCCTGCGCGGTTGTTGGAATCGGAAATGAAAATGGTCAGAAATATTATCTGATAGAGGTGTTTCGCGGCAGACTTAATTTTCCTGAATTAACAAAAAAGGTTCAGGAAATGTCTGATAAATATGAAAGAATTGCGCAGGGGCGGACTATAACTTTGATTGAAGACGCCTCATCCGGAACTTCTTTATATCAAACGTTGAAAGGCAGAATCGCAAGCCTGAAGTCTGTTTTTTGCAAAGGTTCTAAAGAGCAGCGCTTTAATATTGTCACATTAAAAACCGAGCAAGGGGACTTGTTGTTTCCGGGCAAATATGAATTCTGGTTCAAAAATTTTGAAGATGAGTTCTTAACTTTTCCGAATTCTTTATTTAAGGATCAATGTGACGCATTGAGCCAAGCCCTGAATTATGGTTTGGAAAATTATAATCAGGTTTCGCAAAATATGCCGTTAGCCGTCCGTGCGGATACGATGTGTGGCATGGGCGGTTATAATACCGGCATAGAGGAACTCTATAGCATGAATAATATGCCATATAAATCTAATGGGGGCTATGCTTGGTGGAATGGTAAATCTTAAGACGTTTTACTTGGCGGTTATTTCAAAATTGTCAATCAGCTTTAGCAGGGATTCCTTTTGAGAATCAGTCATAAGGTTGAGTTTGCGGATGATTTTGTCTTTCACGTCCTGCTGCGATATATCTTCTTTCAAATCTTTGGTAATATCAATGTCCAAAGCGAAAAGCAGTTTGTACAGCGAGTAGGAGCGCGGATTTTGCTTTTGATTCTCAATCAAGTTAATAGACGAATAATCCATACCGCTCAGCTCGGACAATTTTTCACTGGAAATTTTGCCGGCTAATCGTCTTTTTCGAATAGAATCGCTGATAAGCCTTAAAAACTCTTTTTCATTAAGCATGCTTCACCCCTTAAAAATATATTGGGATGATACAATAGCTTTTTTGATAAAAGTATTGCGATAAAACAATATAATTTTATTGACTAAACAAAATAATTAAATCAACATAAGGAGAAAGAAAATGGCGTTAGTTTACGTTACGGACATTGAATATCAGGCAGATATAAAAGTATTTGCCGTTAATGAGAAGTATCAGGCTGATTTATGTTTTTTCGAGGTTGATCGAGATTACAAGGCCAATACGGAGGCAAAATGGTTTTTTGAAGATAAGGACTATAAAGCGACGGTTAAAATATATTGGGTTGAACATGAGTATCAGGCAGATTTGAAAGTCTTCCGGGTTACACAGGAACACCTGGCCGGTTGGCAAAAGAGCCACCGTTTGATTACGAGATTGGGAAAATACACATATTAAAGGAGATAAAAAATGACAGAGGAAGTTAAAAAAGAAACCCCAAAAACAAAATTGCCCGGCTTGCCGCCGTTGGCTGCGTTTATTTATGCGGTTCTCATTTTTATTATGACCATGGGGTACCTTAAGGTATTTCTTATTATGGGTTTAAGGATGAATCCTGATGAAGCCGGAATATTGTCATTTTTTGCGGGAGCCTTTTTTGCCTATATCGGCAACAAAGGCGTTAGAGCCATGTTTAAGCTGAGAGAACTGTCGAAATAAAGGATGCAGGTTATGGTTAGGATATTGCGCGCGGCAACTTGGAACTTTGGCTACGGTTCTGTTGGTTCACCCAGCAAGAACAACAAGACGAAGGTTCAAAAAGCCCTTGAATATCTACGGAAAAATAATGTGGATATTGTTTTGGCGCAGGAAATTTTTGATCCAAACGAGTTGCGGTGTCTTTATCCTAACCAGATTTATTCTGACATTCCCGTTTATAATCCACAGGGGCAAGGATTATGGGGCGTGATGGATTTTTCGATCGATACGCGCAATAATACTAGCCGCCCTAAATGGGGGACGGCGATATTGGCTGCTGAGAATGTCAATTTGAAAAAAATCGAGTTAAAATATAACACCGCCTATCCGGGAAGCATAACTGTTGCACAGATTGCAGGAACGGACATTGCCGTTATTTCCATGTATGGCAAAAATGTCTGCGATTATGAAAAAGTAACGGCTTTTTCGTATCTGGCCAATCTGCATCGCTGTTTATCCGATACTGCGCCGCTGCTGGACGGTTTTTCTTCTGCCAAAAGATTTATTATTGCCGGCGATTGGAATGCCGGGCCGCAATGGGATAAGGGGAAGTCGCGCAAGAATTTGAACTTTTTTGAGCGGTTGGCAACCTTTGATCTTAAGGATTGTTTGGGGCATTTTCCTGACGGCGGTTATGAAACAACATTTAAACATAACGGCAATCGACAGATAGACTGGATGTTTGCCAGCCAGACATTTACTGTTCATAATCCGCATGTTGATTATGCGGCGGAGATTGAGGATTTGTCTGATCATTACCCGATAATTGCGGAATTTGAGATATGAAAAAGGGTAATGTAATGTTTTGGAAATACTTATTTCTAGGCTTTATTGTATGTTTTTCTGTTCAGGCACAGGAAAAAGCCAATAGTGCCAGCGAACAGAATGATTATGGTATCTTTATTATCGGTGTTGCTATTTATTTACTTTTTAAAGCGGTGGGGGTTATCTGGCATTATCGCTGTCCGAAATGCAAAAAATGGTGGGTAATGCGACAGGAAAAGAAAGAACTGCTGAATACGGATGTTGTGACCGAATCCAGAAAAGAAGAAATAAAAGACAATAACGGAAATGTGCTGCGGGTAGAGGAAGTAGAGGTTCCCGTAGTGGTTCGTCATTATGAAATTTGGCGAAAATGTAAACATTGTGGGCATCTTGTTAAGATTTTTGAAGATGAGAAAGAAGAAAAATATAACAGAGCAACGCTTAAATAATGAGAGGAAACAGATATGCGGAAAATCAGTTGGCTGGCGATTTTGTTGATAGGCGGATGTACTCTGATATTAGAACAGAGTAATCTTGTTTCCTTAAATGATTCTTCAGAATTCCGCCTTCTGGATGAACAGGTATTCATACGCTCGTGCCGTCAGCTTAAGGACGAAAGCTATGATATTTTCTATGCGGCGGAAAATCAGAAATGTCTGAAAGAGAATGCCAAACAAATGCAAAAGCTCTCCGAACAGATCGAGGAGACGAATGATTTAATTAAGAAAGAGAAACTTCTTGATGATTTATTGGCAAGTTCTGAAAAGTTTGATACCTGTAAAATATCTAAGGGAGTAACAGTTGCCAGCTTTGCTAAACAATCTAATGACAGCACTATTGCATACTGGGAGCGTGATAAAATAATCGCTTATTTTGCCCAAGTCTATCAGATTTGTGAAAACGGAGAATATTTTGATAAGAATGATGGAAACCGTATTGTTGCGGATTATCAAACTGTGGCACAGCAAAAAGAGAAAAATACGCCGAAGATAGAAAAATTTAAGGAGTTAAAAAGCAAAATTTCCTCTCAAAATCAGATGAATAAAAAGATTGCGGCGCTTTTATCCGGAGACAATCCGATTATAAGAAAAATGCAGCAGGCAGCTCCTGATTTTATGCGGGTAAAGGTTAATGAATGTCCGATAATCTTTTTTGTGCAGTTTCTCAAGGAAAATGTGGCAATGTTTAATTCTGATTTTGCCTTTGCTGATAACTATCAATTTAAGAAAAAAGGCGCAGACACGCTTGTTTTGACTGTCGGTGATATCGAATATACTTTCCTGAAAAAAGGAAAAGACAGCGCGGATGTCATAATTGTTAAAGATATTGATCAATGGGGCAATCAGATAATCAATAAAAGCACTATTCTAAATAATATTGACGTTTCCTCATCGTGTTGGGGGTATGTGAGGAATCGTTTTTAACAATTGAAGATAAATCTGACAATCTATGTTTAATTAGCTTTGTCGCACCAAATTACATTTGGCGATAATTAATATTTCTATGATGTTTTGTCATTTCTAGATAATATTTTCCTTTACGTATTATTTTTTTAGTATTAGTCTCTTTCTAAAGGAGAAAATTAAATGCAATTTCAGGAAATATCTCTATCTGATGTTATTAGCCTTATAGGTATTGTAATTACTCTTTTATTTGGAGGAAGATATGTTTTATTAAAAATATTTTCCAAAAATAAACATCTGATACAGGGAAATCAAATAACCGGTAATCTTATTGGCGGAAATCGTATAAAGGGTAACGACAATCAGTTTTTAACAGATATTGCGGTGTCTAATAAAACTGTTATTAAAGATAACACGGTTGGTGGGGATTTGGTAGCAGGCGATGATGTGTCTCAACAATGAAGAGCCAGAATATGACACAAAAAATAGAAAAAAATTCAGTCGGTGGAGATATTATTGGAAGAGATAAAAATATTTATTTACCACCTCCTCCAGCGGGATCTTTGCGTGATGTTCTATCTAGATTGACGAAGGATTGTTTGAATGATCCTAATTTTAGAGAGTGTGTAGATAGACTGAATCATTTCATTAAACAGAATCAAAACAATCAACGTAATTTAGAAACTAAGTTAACAGAGGCTGGAAAATCTGAGGAAATTGCTGAGGCAATGGAGTTAAAAGAGAAATTTACAAAATTTCTTACGAAGAATTCTTTATCTGAGATCGCTCAGGAAGCATATGCAAATGTTCTTTGTAAATTGAAAATATCATATGAAAGTAATGTCAAGCCATTAATAAAATCTCATGCACCAGAAGTTGAAATTGATGCTGCTGTATATAAGGTTATTAATGAAATGTATGATGATTTGAAAGGGTCTCTATTAGAAAGTGATCATCTCCAAATAAAAGGAATGTTATATTTTTTGACAGGTAATTGTCATATAGAATGGAAATATTAATGCTTATCTACCATCCAATGAAAGATCCTTTTAATTGTATATATAGAGTGCTGTGTATTTTGCAAGATCTGAAAATGCAAAATGTACCATATGATCTTATTAAGATATTGGATTTTTATGTCGTATTTCCCCATTTACTAAAAGATATAAAGTTACCAAGAGAATTGATAAAGTATAGATCTGTATTAAAAGAAGTACCCCTCCCTTATGAAAATTTACCGGATGCAAGACAGCTTATGTTTGATATTTCAATCATTCAAGATCAAGCAATCAATTCTATGGTTGCTAAGGGTGTTTTTATTAAAAATGATTTTATTTCTGGTAATTTAAATTTACGCGATACTTACATAAAGAGAAGAGAAATTGTAGAATTAATCACTAAAGCTAAATTTAGGGAGACTAGCTGGTATAAGATATTAATAGATGATTTATCTAAAATTCCATTATTAGGAGGTTCTGGGTTAAAAAATCGAACAGGATTGATGGAGTATAGATATGATGCAACTTAAGCCATCTTTACATATTGATAGACTATTAATTAAGCAAAATGATAAAATTGTTTATGATGAAAACTTTCATCTTGGTGTAAACTTTATTATTGGTGCTAATGGTAGTGGTAAGACGACAATTATTGAAAGTATAATTCATGTTTTAGGGGGAGATATTATTAATAAGAAACATGAATTTTCAAATTGTAGCAATGTTTATGCTCAAGTGAATATTAATGGGAGAACTTATGTTTTTAAACGAGATATTACTAATGATACTTCCAAACCACCTTTAGATATTTATGAGGGAACCTATGAAGATTCTCAAATATCTTCGGAAAATTTGTGGAGTAGATATACGTTACGACGATCAAATAATCAGAAATCTTTTTCTGAAATGATTTTTACACTACTTGGCCTACCTGAAGAAAAATTAGAAAATTCTCAAAATATTACAATAAATAGTATTTTACGGTTACTATATGAAGACCAACAATCTGATTCTGATAAAATTTTTAAGAATGCAGAGTATCCAGCAGAGAAAGGAGATACAAGACAAGCAATTAGTGATTTATTGTTGAATATTGATGATTTTGCCTTATTAAATCTGAAAACCCAATATAATAAGAAGAATAGAGAGTATGGTGATTTAGATGGCCAGTTGAAACAGATTCGTACGATATTAGGCTCTGCGGATATAAATACATCATTATCGTATCTCAGACAACAACGAAAAGAACTGGAATTAAAAAGATTAGAACTTATTAAGAAGATAGAAAATAATACTCAAATAGCGTCTGATGATATAGATAATTCTAAGGCAGACTTTAAAAAAGTACAGCAAGAATTAAGTATTAAGAAAAAAGAAATATTTGAAAAGGAAACCCTTAAAAATTCTACTGAATTTGATTTAGAAGATTCAAAAGAATTTTTAGAATCGTTAAATATACGATTAGATGCTTTATCGGCATCGACAGAAATTAGTAAATATTTTGGGGGAATCGATTTTACATACTGTCCTTCTTGCTTCCATCCATTAGATGAAACCAATTCTAATAAAAAACAATGTCCTTTGTGTAAAGAGGATATTAATAGTAATTCTCTTTCCGCTGGTTTTCTGAAAATGATAAATGAAATTAATTTTCAGAAGAAGGAAACAGAGGCTATAATTATAAATCGTGAAGAGAAAATACAATCGTTGAATGCTAATATTTCTATACTAAAATCACAACTTCAAGATCTTGAACATAAGTATTCAGTATATATAAACAAAGTTAATCCTATTGATGCACAGAAACGATTCGAAATGGAAAAGATTGGATATCTTACATCCCAAATAGAGACAATTCAGAAAAATGAACAATATGCCTTGACGGTAAATAATATATATCAACAGAAAGAAAACTTAGGAGCTGAACTTGCGATATTAGAAGAAAAAATCAAAGCATTAGAAAATCAAAGAGAACAAAAAAGGAATAAAATATACTCAAAAATTAATGATTTTACAATTGAATTAATACATAACGACCCAAGTAATGAACTTGAAAATGTAGGTCATATTTCATTCGATTTTGCAAAAGATGAATTATTTACTCCTAATAAAACATCTCCAGCAGCAAGTACTGGATGTTATCTTAAAAATGCGTTCTTTTTTTCTATATTTTTAACATCTTTGCATAAAGATTTGGATGTCAGGTACCCTCGTTTTGTTATACTTGATAATGTTGAAGATAAGGGATTAGAAACAAACAGAATTCAACAATTTCATAGAGATGTGATAAAAAAAAGCAAAGATTCTGATATTGAACATCAAATAATTATTACGGCTAGAAGTGAAGTTGTTACAGATGAAATACGAAATTCAGGTATGGTGGTGGGAAAAGAATATAATACTGTACAGAAAAAATATTCTTTGGAATTTAAAGAAAACATGTAATTTATTTGATAATGGGTTTGTTATTCCTTAATCCTAATTTTAAATTCCCTAATAAATTTGAAAAGTGTTGGATATTAATCAAGTAATTCTGCTTGGTTAACTAGGTTTTATGTATAAAATCTGATTAAATTTCCCTGTAGATTCCCTGTTATTTGTGGTTAGAATGTTCGTGATTTAGTATGCTCAATACCGTTGGGATTTACTACACCGCCAATTACCAAAACCGGCGAGAGCCGGTTTTTTTATTGTCGTCAGAGCCGTTTCGTCCGTCGCCTTGCGGCTTGTCCTCAACGGACGGGATTACGGCTTGGGCATCTAAATTCGCCGCGGTCGCCTGCGCTTTCCTTGCTCATTAAGATGTTCCCAAGAGCTTGCAGACAAAAACAACCGGAACGTCGGTTGTTTTTGCTTAGCGCTTCTCCTCATCCGCTTTAAAAAGCTTTTGAATGCGGAAGCTGATACCTTGCTTTCTGTGGAGGATTGAAAAGTCTTTTTTGTTTTTGTTATCCTTTTGGAGGTTTAATTAATTTGAAAGGACAGAAAAGATGAAGAATCAATCAGAATATGTTTGGACTTATGCCGCTTACGGGGGAGAGCCGCAGTATATTCAGACGCCTTACGGAATGGTTAAAAATGACGCGGCTTATAGAAAATATTTGGCTCAAAAAGGAGTGGGCAAGAATGTTGATTTGGGAATATCTTCCCTGGAACCGCAAGCGGTTGCTTCTCAAGATGAATATGAGACGGAAAGCGCCTGGGGTTATCCGAACAGCAGCCGCTCTTCGTTTTATGCAAAAACGGGACGTCCTTATAATTTGCGACCGGATCAATATAAGTTAGGGACTTT
>OGOL01002059.1_pt1 | contig 16630 bp, 15 predicted proteins | sample 1552641 | NCBI WGS metagenome assembly OGOL01 (sample SAMEA2580140, study PRJEB22360) | human gut metagenome | biome: human gut; feature: human-associated habitat; material: faeces | place: Denmark | collected 2008/2010 | reverse complement strand
AATTATATATGTCAATATATATTATCTAAACATTAGAAATATATCATTTTTATTAAAAAAGGTACAACATTCATCATGTGAATATTATACCTATAATTAATAAATATTATCTATATGCTCTCTCGTATATACCCGCAATCTCTTCATCAGTAGTTTCCTGAGGGTCTCTTACGAACAATCTCATCATTGTTGCCCTTGCGTTCCTGGCAAGTGTCATTGCTTCTTCCTTCTTTATTCCGTAATCAGACATTTTAAGGTCATCAACTCCACATGCCTTCTGTAATTCAAGAAGTGCTGTGATGAAATCTTCCGGTTTAGACGCATCTTTCATTCCAAGAAAATGTGCCATATCAATGAAGCGTTCATCACATACATGCTTATTAATCCAGAATGTGAAGTACTCCTTAGAAAGCATGATAAGACCTGCTCCATGAGGAAGCTCAGGGTGATATGCACTCATTGCATGCTCCATAGAATGTTCTGATATACATGATGTTACAACCATTGAATAGCCTGACATTGTATTAGCGTATGCAACATGTTCTCTTGCCTCAATATCATTACCATCCTTAACTGCTCTTGCAAGATAATGTCCGATATTTTCAATCGCGGCACGCTGAATCATATCTCCCATAATATTATGTTTATTGCTTATATACCCTTCCAATGAATGGAAAAGTGCATCAAATCCCTGATATGCAGTGAATTTCGGTGGAACTGTTTTCATAAGCTCAGGGTCAACAATTGCATACTTTGCAAACATCCCCGCCATTCCACCAATACCAATCTTTTCATTAGTATCAGGATTAGAAATTACTCCGATAGTATCAACCTCTGAGCCTGTTCCTGCTGATGTAGTAATTGCAATCCATGGAAGCATCTCATTAGGAGGTGTCATCTTTCCACCTGATGGGCTGTTAGCATAATCCCACAGATTATCTGATGGCTGTGGAATGAACATTGCCATATTCTTAGCCGCGTCCATAACTGAACCGCCACCTAAAGCAATAACAAAGTCAACTCCGTTCTCGCGACCAATTCTTGCGCCTTCTTCAACTGCTGACTTCAGCGGATTAGCTCCTATTCCGTTATAAAGCACATATGAAACATCAGCCTGTTTAAGTTCATCTATTGTTCTGTCAAGTGAACCATTCATCCTTGCAGACTTTCCATTGCTTATAACAAGAAGTGCTTTCTTTCCTGGCATCTTAAGAGTATGAAGCTTAGAAAGACTTCCGCATCCAAATACGACATCTACTGGTGAAAAAAACTGATATTCATTCATGATTACTCCTCTCTGAAATTAATACTGCCATCTGCAGCATTCATTCCATCAACAATAGCCAGAGATTCCAGCTGGTATCCAAGATTACGGATAATCTGTCCGCCCTGCTGAAATCCCTTCTCAACTGCGATACCAATACCTTCAACAGTTCCACCTGCCTGATTGACAATAGAGATAAGTCCCTGAAGTGCACAACCATTAGCAAGGAAATCGTCAATAATAAGCACATGATCCTCCGGACCTACAAACTTCTTAGATATAAGCACCTGATTCTTGCACTTATGTGTAAATGATTCAACTTCGGCAGAGTACACATCACCGTCAATATTGACGCTCTGTGACTTCTTTGCAAATACAACCGGTACATCAAAGCATTCTGCAACTATACATGCAATACCGATTCCTGAAGCCTCAATTGTTATAATCTTATTAATATTCTTTCCGGCAAATCTTCTCTTAAATTCTTCGCCCATCTGCTTGAAAAGTTTAACATCCATCTGATGATTAAGAAAACTGTCAACTTTCAAGATGTTGCCTTCCTTGACAACTCCGTCCTTCATAATTCTTTCTTCAAGAAAATTCATAGTAATGATTCCTTTCGTAAGTAAATTATCTGTCATATTATAAGAAATAATTCTATCATCACTAAGCATTGCGGTCAATCGCTTTTAGTACTTAATACCCATATTTTTTCTTCTTCGCAACAAGGAAAATTATGGTTGCAATCATAGCAAGAAATTCTGCCACAACTACTGACATCCACACACCTGTAAGCTTGAAAAACACAGGCAGAATAAGCACTGCTGTCACCTGAAATACAAGGGTCCTAAGAAACGATATCAATGCTGATGTAAGGCCATCACTAAGTGCTGTGAAGAATGACGAACCTAATATCGGGAAGCCTGAAAACAGAAACGAACATGAAAAAATCATGAAACCTGCAACAGTTATGTCGAATAATTCCTTATCATACCCGACAAACACCTGCGCAAGCGGTCTTGCAAGAACCTGTTCCAGCACAAACATTGTAAATGCTCCAACAACGATAATTCTTATACCTTTTCCAAGAATACTCTTTAATTCTTTTTTATTACCAGAGCCATAATTAAATCCGACAATAGGTGCACTTCCTACTGAGTATCCCATGAATATTGCCTGAAATATGAAATTGACATACATAACAACACCATAAGCTGCAATTCCATTTTCTCCGGCATATTTCATCAACTGCATATTGTAAAGCATACTTACTAAAGACGCTGACACATTATTCATGAATTCAGACGCACCGTTAGATGCTGCTTTACCAAGTATTCTGATATCAAATCTGAACTTTGTTAATCTTAAAAGGCTTGTGTTCTTTTTCATAAAATACACAACCGGAATTGCACCTCCAACAAGCTCACTCATCGAAGTTGCAAGTGCCGCACCGACAAGCCCCCATCTGAATCCTGCAACAAAAAGTGCATCAAGCGCCATATTGGTAACACCTGCTGCCACAGTCACATACAGACCAAGCTTAGGCTTTCCCGCTGTTGCAAACAGACACTGAAACTCAAACTGCAATATATAAAAAGGTAATGCCGCAAGAATAATTCTTCCATATAATACACAGTCACTAAGAAGCTTTCCTTCTGCACCAAGCATCATGGCAACAGGTCTTATCAATATAATACCAAGAAGTCCTAATACAATACCGCATATTGCTGAAAATGCCACTATAAACGAGAATATGTGGCTTGCCTTCTCTTTCTTTCCCTCTCCAAGTGACATTGCAATAAGTGCGCCACCACCTGTTCCAAACATAAATCCGACGCAGCCAAGAATCATAAGCACCGGCATAATCAGATTAACTGCTGCAAATGAAGTTTTACCTACAAAGTTAGAAACAAACAAGCCATCAACAACGCCATATATAGATGTAAATATCAGCATAACAATTGATGGCATTGTGAATCTCATGAGTTTCCTATATCCAAAATGATCTGATAATTTAATCTCTTCTTTCATTCATTTCCTCAAAATAATCACTTCTGTCTTGCCATTGCAATCTGGTCAGGAGTTATAGGAAGCTCGTAAAATCTCTTTCCTGCCGCATGGCTTAATGCATCTGTAATTGCAGGAAGCGGTGTATTAATTACAACCTCTCCGATTGATTTAGCACCAAAAGGACCTGCATTCTCGTAACTGCTCTCAAACTCAACATTAATATGTCCAATATCCATTCTTGATGGAATCTTGTACTGTAAAAATGAGTTCTCATACAGCTTGCCTTTATCTGAATATGTGATATTCTCTGACATTGTCATTCCAATTCCCTGTAAGATACCACCCTCTGCCTGTACTCTTGCAAGGTTAGGATTAACAGGTGTTCCACAATCAACACATGCGTCATACTCAACAACACGGCTCTCACCTGTGAGAAGGTCAACCTCGACCTCCGCTGCTCCAACCATGAATGGTGGTGGTGAAATAGGTGATGTATGTGTATTGGTAACTGAAAGTGCTATATCATTACCACACATGGATGCTGTTGATATATCGGCCAGGGTTACACATTTATCCTTGTTCTCACCTGATTCGCATATTACTTTCTTTCCGTCAAATGTGACATCACATTTCTCGCAGCCTAACATCTTAGCACCAAGCTTTTCGATTCTGTCTCTAAGCTCTAATGCACATTTTTCAACAGCCTTACCAGTTACATATGTTGTACTTGATGCGTATGAACCTGAATCATAAGGTGATATGTCAGTATCTGCACCAAATACACTTATATCGTCTGTGCTGCATTCAAGAACCTCTGCTGCAATCTGTGCAAGTATTGTATCACAGCCTGTTCCCATATCAGCAGCTCCGATGTTCATAGTATATACACCTTCATCATTAAGCTTTAGTGTCGCACTGCCGACATCAACCCCTGATATACCTGAGCCCTGCATTGCCATGCCCATTCCGACAAAACGTGCCTTAGTATCAGAAATCTTTCTCATAGGATATTTCTCATCCCATTTAATCATCTCTTTGACCTTTGCAAGACATCTGTCAAGTGCACAGCTTGTATTAACCTGTCCATAGTAAGCAGGCATTACATCGCCCTCTTTTACTATGTTCTTAAATCTGATTTCAAACGGGTCCATATGAAGTCTGTCTGCCAGTTCATTTACAGCCGACTCAACTGCAAAAAGCCCCTGTGTCGCACCATAACCTCTGTAAGCACCCGCTGACATTATATTAGTATATACAACATCACTTACAAAACGGAACGCCTCTGCCTTTCCATATAATGGAATTGACTTGTGTCCAGAAAGTCCTACTGTTGTAGGACCATGCTCGCCATATGCGCCTGTATTAGATAATGTGTATAAATCAATTCCTTTTACAATACCATCCTTAGTTGCACCAAGTCTTACATGCATCTGCATCTCATGTCTTGGTGATGAAGCTGACTGTGTTTCTTCCCTTGAAAATATAATCTTAGACGGTTTCTTTGTCTTCCATGTAACAAATGCAGGATATATCTCTGACACAGATGTCTGCTTTGCTCCAAATCCACCTCCGATTCTTGGCTTGGTAACTCTTATCTTAGATGGCGATATTCCAAGTGCATGTGAGATAATTCTCCTGCAATGGAATACTATCTGTGTAGAACTTACGACATGAAGTCTTCCATAAGTATCTATTGTACAGAAAGTTCTGAAAGTCTCCATCATGCTCTGCTGGCATGCCTTAGTATGATATGTCCTGTCAATCACAATATCACACTCATCTAACACTTTATCGATATCTCCGTTGCCGCTCTCATCATGCGCGCACAGATTTCTTTTATTATCAGCTCCAACCGGACATAATGCCTCCCAGTTATCCTCTGGATGTACAAGAATCTCATTATCCTTTGCCTTAGTGAAATCAAGCAATGGTTCAAGCACTTCATATTCTGTCTTAATAAGCTTCATTGCCTTATCAACACAGCGTTCATCAGCACCTGCAACAATGGCAACCGGATCGCCTATGAATCTTACATGCTTATCAAGAATAAGCCTGTCATAAGGACTTGGCTCAGGATATGTCTGACCTGCACATGTGAATCTTTTCATATTCTGGTCAACATCTTTATATGTAAATATTGCTTCTATTCCCGGCACCTTCATCGCAATATCAGTATTAATATTCTTTACAAATGCGTTGGCATATGGTGAGCGCAGAAGCTTTACAACAAGGCAGTCCTTAGGTGCAATATCATCTGTATACACCGGCTTTCCAAGAAGCAGTTCCATCGCATCTTTCTTTCTGATAGCTTTATTAACCGACTTCATCTATTCAGCCTCCTTTGCTTTCTTTGCCTCAAGGAAATTCATAATTCCTCTTAACTGTCCCTCATAACCTGAACATCTGCACAGATTCCCTGAAAGGAACTCCTTTATCTCCTCTTCGTCAGGATAAGGATTTTCTCTGAAAAGTGCCAATGCATTCATAACAAATCCCGGATTACAGAATCCGCACTGCTCTGCTCCCTGGTCTGCTATAAATGTGACAAATTCAGACGCCTCCTCCTGTAATCCTTCGAGTGTTGTAACACTGCATTTGTCTGCTCTTGCTGCAAGAACTGAACATGAAAGGACAGGCTTATCATTAAGAAATACTGTACATAAGCCACAGTTAGATGTTTCACAGCCACATTTTACGCTGTAACAGCCATGCTCTCTCACGAATTCATAGAGTGTCATGTCTGCCGTAATATCTGCTTTAACAGATTTTCCATTCAACTTAATATCAACTAACATATATTCTCCAATCCGTAATCACCAATTAATCTCTGTTAATATTCTGAAGTGCCCTGCCTGCAAGAACGCCTGAAAGATGACTTCTATACTCAGCACTTCCTCTCATATTGCCCGCTGTAGGCACATTTTTCTTAACAAATGTACTGAATTCTTCTACCGACTTCTCGTTAATACCGCCTGCAAGTATTCCTTCTGTATCTTTAACAACAATTGCTCTTCCCGGCCTTGCACCTATGCAGATATTGCAGACTCCAGTATCTTTAAACTTTACTCCTGCACATGTAAGCACCGGCAGATCTGTTTCTGTTATTCTCACTGCTTCATAAAACATATTCACCGGTCTTTTCTTAACAATAATATTAACAACAATGTCCCTGTCATAATCACGGTCAGCATACTCAGTTAATGGAACAATGCCTCCCTTGTATAGTTCTACATAAGAATCCAGTCCGATTAAAAGCGTAAGCACATCAGAAAATCCATATCTTCCATATATACTTCCACCAACTGTTGCAAGATTTCTGAACTGCACACCTACAATATGCCTTAAAGCCTCCTTAGCACAGCCATCTGTATATTCATTAAAACTCTCATGAACTTCTAACTGTCTTAAAGTTGTCATACAGCCAATCTTAAATTCTTCATCTGATTCTTCAATCTTATCAAGTCCAAGCCCTGACATATCAATAGCTGTATTCATTCTGTTGTCGCCCATACGCATCCACATCATGCCGCCGACAATACGGTTAGCTTTTTTCTGATTAAGCTCATAGGCTTCTTCAAGGCTTTCTACTTTCTTATAATTCTGTATAGTAAGCATAAAAACTCCAATCTATTTATTAGTGAGAGGCAGACGGACGGTTGTGGCAACCAGACCCGTTACCTGCAGGTGATGGCTCTCATGGCAGCTTAGCTTAGTGGGAGTAGATGCCGCCATCTGCAAAGCCTATTAGTGTGCAGAAAATCAAACGCGCTACGCTTGAACGAGATTTTCTGCACACACCTTTAAGCATATGGCGGCATAACTCCCACACAGCACGCTGCAAATCGAGCCCTCGCCTGCTGGCATCGGGCCTGTGCCCGCCACAACCTGTCTGTCATCCTTCACTACTAAATTGATAAATAATCTCATTCTCTTTCCTTATATAAATATAACGGCTTGTAAAACCCTTGTCAATCTGATAAAATTCATTCGCTAATATAATTTATGAGAATTGTTTTTTGAGATATTTAGAACAACAGCCACGAAAAATTGTTGAGTCCAACGCAGGATGCTTTGGAGCCGCCGGTACTTGGTAAGCGGGAATAGTTGGCACGAAGTGACAACAAATTCCCGCGAACTTAGTACCGCTGCGAGCGAAATACGAATCTTACGATTCGTATAGCAGCGAAAGCGTGTCCTGCGTTGAACTCAACAATTTTCGTGGCGTCCGTTCTAACAAACCTCCACAAACCAATTCACAGAAAGGATTTTTAACATGAAGAATTTTAAAAGATTTACCGCCCTCTTTTTATCAATACTCATGCTTTTTTCATTAGCAGCATGCGGCAATTCTACAACTTCTGATAAGGGCACAGAAGAAGCTACTACTTCAGCATTTGACGTAATGTCTCAGTTTAATGAGATTGGCGTAAGCTATCCTCTTACTGTTACTGATCAGGCTGGAAGAACAGTAACATTTGAAAAGGCTCCGGAAAAGATTGCATCATCTTACTACATTTCAACAAGTCTTCTTCTTGCACTTGGATTACAGGATAAGCTCGTTGGAATCGAAGCCAAGGCTAACACAAGAAATATTTACAAGCTTGCAGCTCCAGCAATCGTGAGCCTTCCTAACATGGGAACAGCCAAGGAATTCAACACAGAAGCATGTGTAGCTGCTGCACCTGATGTTGTATTTCTTCCAATGAAATTAAAGAAAACAGCTGATACTCTTGAAAGTCTTGGAATCAAGGCTGTTGTTGTGAATCCAGAAGACCAGTCACTTTTAGAGGAATGTATAACTCTTGTTGGAAAGATTACTAACAATGTCGGTCGTGCTGAAGCACTTAATAATTCAATTAAGACATTTTTAGCTGATAACAAGACTAATGTTTCTGGCGAAAATACACCATCTGTATACCTTGCAGGTAACAGCTCTGTTCTCTCAACTGCCGGAAGCAAGATGTATCAGAATACTCTGCTTACTAACGCAGGTGGTAAAAATGTTGCTTCTGAACTTACAGATACTTACTGGGCAAATGTTTCTTACGAGCAGATTCTTGCATGGAACCCTGATTACATTGTTATCGCTGCTGATGCAACTTACTCAGTTGATGACATCTTAAACGATGCTAATCTTGCCGGCTGCAATGCTGTTAAGAACAAAAATGTAGTAAAGCTTCCTAACGATATCGAAGCATGGGATTCTCCAGTTCCTGGAAGCTTCCTTGGAAGTATATACATTGCTTCTGTTCTTCACCCAGAAAAGGTAACTAAAGATTTCTATGAAACTTGTGTAACTAAATTCTATGAAAGCTTTTATGGATTTACACCTGCAAAATAATTAAGGATGATTTATGTTCAAGAATATTAATAATTACAGGAACAAAATTATACTATTATCTGTCATGTGGGCACTGCTTCTTATAGCAGTGTTTACATGGTCAGTTCTTACCGGACAGTATCCACTCACATTAAAAGGACTGCTGTCAGGGGACACTATGTCAATTATGGTCTTTAAAAGACTAAGACTTCCACGCGCCATTATGGGTATTATAGGAGGCTTTGGCCTTTCAATATCTGGTTATGTATATCAGATGATATTTAAAAATCCACTGGCATCACCTGATGTTGTCGGTGTTTCTTCCGGTGCAAGTGCCGGCGCAGCTTTTGCTATAGTTGCGGTTTCGTCTTTAACTCCTGTTGTATCAATATCCGCATTTGCCGGAGGAATAATTGCCCTTATAATCACATTACTTGTGGCTTATCTTGTTCCCGGCAGAAACAGTTACACAATTGTACTTGCTGGTATTGCCATTCATTCTGTAGCACAGACAATTCTTATGTTTCTCAAACTTGCTGCAGATCCTGAAAAACAGCTTGCTTCTATTGAATACTGGATCATGGGAAGCCTTAACGGTGTTTCAAAGGACAGCCTTGCTATTCCTTTCTTTGTAACATGTGCAGGCTTTATAATCATGACTTTATTATACAGACAGATTCTCATTCTCTCGATAAATGAGGATGAAGCTGCCGCTCTCGGTGTCAATGTCACAGTTCTCCGTTTTATCATATTAATGATTGCAACGTTAATCGTATCATCAATTATATGTGTAACCGGACTTATCAGTTTTATTGGACTTATTGCACCTCACATTGCCAGATTACTCACAAGACGCAATGACAGATTCACATACATATCAAGCGGACTGGCTGGTGCCATCATCATGACAATTGCTGATATATTTGCAAGAAGTGTATCCTCATCGGAACTCCCTGTAAGCATATTTACATCACTCCTTGGTGCACCGCTGCTTATAATCCTGCTTATCAAAGCTAACAAAAAGGAGGTTGCATAATGTCCGATTTATTCAATCCAAAATTTTATGTTTCAGATGTATCAGTATATTATGGAAGCAAATGTGCTGTCCAGAATGTAAGCTTTAACATACATCCCGGACAACTCACAGCTATTATCGGCAATAACGGCTGTGGTAAAACCTCGCTTATAAGAGCTGTCATGAATCTTGTTAAACATAATGGAAAATGCATGCTTGGTGAAGTCCAGCTTGAAAATATGTCTGTCAGAAAAAGAGCCGGCATGATAAGCTACATTCCACAGAGAACCGGAATAAGCATAAGCATGACTGTAAGAGAAGTGTGTCTGCTCGGATTTAATCCACAGCTTCACATGCTTGAATCATACAATTCCAACATGAGACATCGTGCTGATAAGGCTATCGATTCTGTTGGCCTTGCCGGATTATATGATACAGACTTTCTCACATTAAGCGAAGGCCAGAAGCAGTTATGCATACTTGCACGCACACTTATAGAAGATTCGGTGCTTCTGCTTCTTGATGAGCCTGACAGTGCGCTTGATTTTTCTAACCGTCATATGCTTATGAAACATATCCGGAATATTATTTCTGATAACAAATGTGCTCTCATGTGTATACACAGTCCGGAACTGGCACTTGAGTACTGCGACAGGATTCTTCTTATGAAAGATGGAAAAATTGTTTCAGATATTGATGTACATGCAGCCAGTCTTTCAGAAATCAATGAGAAAATGTCTCTTATATATGATAATATCAATGTTACTGAATGTACTGATACCAAGGGAAATGTACACAGAATAGTTCTTGCTTTGTAATAGGGGGATTTATGAATAATTGTTATTTGGACGCAGAAGCCGTAATTACATTTTTCAGGATGACCGGCAGAAAACACATTTTTATAACAGGCAGCCGCGGCAGTGGAAAATCTCATCTTGTTAATAATATGTTAAAATATATGTCCGATTCTTTCAATCTGTTACAGAGTCATAGAACGGATACGCCACAGGTTGTCATTAAATCTAATCTGGTTGCTGACAATAAAGAATTCGTAATTGGTATACCCCGGACATCTGGAATTAATCCTGTATCTAAAGGCAATAATATGACAATTATTGAAGATGGATTTATTAATTGCGCAATTCCTGCCATTGATACACATCTTGATACAACTCCTGAAAGATTATTTGTTATTGATGAGCTTGGTTATCTTGAAAGCTCTTGCATCCCATTTCAAAAGGCTGTTGAAAAACTGCTTGATAATTCACATGTTTTAGCTGTAATCAGAAAACAATCCACAGAATTTCTAAACAGAATCTGTAACAGGAAAGATGTTCTTGTTATTGATATTGACAACACATTTGAAACGCTTTCTTGCATTATTATGGCTTCCGGTATGTCAAAACGTTTTGGCTCTAATAAGCTGATTACAGACTTTAATGGACGCTCTCTTTTTGAAAATGCAGTATCTATAAGCCATTTTGCCGGCTTTGGTGAGACACTTGCAGTAACACGGCATGATGAAGTTGTCCATATATGTGAAGATAAAAATATACATTTTCTCCGACACGACATGCCATACAGAAATGAAATGGTCCGGCTTGGAGTTACCAGAATTCTATCAGATAACGCTTCTTCAGGTAATCTGCAGCCTCAGGGAATCCTTTTCCTGCCATCAGACCAGCCGCTTATCACAAGGACAAGCCTGCAGCTTCTGTGTCTTACATTTCTTTATTATGATGATAAGATATGCAGACTTTCCTACAAGGAAAATGCTGGTTCTCCATGTATATTTCCTGCAAAATATTACGATGAGCTTCTAAACCTTCCTGAGAAAAAAGGCGGCGGGTTCTTAACAAAAAAATATCCCGCACAGGTTGTATTAGTTCCTGTACGGGATGAATATGAACTATATGATATCGATACTCCAGACGATATTACTCGTCTTTTGAAGTTTCTTCATTAGCCGGTTTGCTCTTAGGAAGTATCACATTAAGTAATATTGCCACAAATGCTGCAGGTACAATACCTGACTCACCAAACATAAGCTGTACTGCCTGTGGTGTATGTTCAAGAATTGCAGGGCTTACACCCATTCCGTAACCTACACCAAGTGCAACTGAAACAATTGAAAGTCTTCTTGCATCAAGCGGCTCTTTAGTAATAAGCTGGATACCACTTACTATGATTGATGAGAACATCATAACTGCTGCACCACCAAGTACTGACTGTGGCATGATTGATATAAGTGCTCCAAGCTTAGGTATAAGTCCGCATAATATAAGGAATACCGCACCTGATGCAAGTGCAACTCTGTTAACAACCTTAGTCATTGCAACAAGTCCTACATTCTGGCTGAATGATGTATTAGGAAGCACACCGAACATTGCTGCAAGTGTTGAACCAAGACCATCACACATTACGCCTCCAGAAAGCTCCTTATCTGTTGCCTCTCTTCCCATTCCACCTTCCATAACGCCTGAAATATCACCAACAGTCTCTACTGCTGTTACAACAAACATTACAAGTACAGGAAGTATTGCTCTTAAATCAAACACAGGCTTAACTGGCATAAACTTTGGAATTGCAATCCATTTAGCCTCTGCTACCTTGTTCCAGTTAAGTACCCATGATTTAGTATACTCAACTCCATCAGCTGTAACTGCTGTATGTGGAAGAACCAGTCCCATAATAATTGCTACAATATAACCCACAATAATTCCAACAAGAATTGCAGATGAACTAAGATATCCCTTAGTCCAGTGCTTAACAAATAATATAACTACAAGCACAACAAATGCCAGGAAAAGATTTTCCAATGAACCAAAATCCTTAGCAGAACTTCCACCACCAAATGAATTGATACCTACAGAGATAAGCGACAATCCTATGGAAAGAACTACTGTTCCTGTTACTACTGATGGGAAGAATTTTCTTAATGGTTTAATAAATGCTCCAAGTACAGTCTCAAAAAGACCACCTATAATAGATGCTCCCATAATTGCACCATAAGCTAATATTCCGCCACCCATAATCTTGGTAACACTGCTGAATACTCCGATAAATCCAGAGCTTGTACCCATAATAATAGGCACCTTGCCACCAACAGGTCCAATTGAAAATAACTGAATAAGTGTTACAATACCTGCAATAATCATTGCATTCTGTAAAAGTGCAACCTGGATAGAAGCATATTCACTTCCTGCCCCAATTCCACATGCACCTGTAATAATAAGCAGCGGTGTAAGATTACCTACAAACATTGCCATTACATGCTGAAGTCCAAGCGGTATTGCCTGTTTTAGCGGAAGCTTCCCATTAAAGTCATATGCTTCCGGCATAAGTGCTTTTATTTTTTTCATAAGTCCTCCAAATATTTATAAGAATTTTATAAAGCACTAATACTATAATTCAAAATACGCGTGTTGGCAATATTTTAATGTTGTTTCTAATATTTTTTAATCTAAGATTTTCCCATCAATTGAAATCGTCACAACCTGCCATGGAATGAATTTTCCACTGTTCTGTAATGCTGTCTTTGCAGCATATTCAAGTCCTCCGCAGCATGGAACTTCCATTCGAACAATAGTAACGCTCTGAATATTATTGTTACTTATTATCTGTGTAAGCTTTTCGCTGTAATCAACATCATCAAGCTTCGGACAGCCGATAATAGTAATCCTTCCCTTCATGAAATCCTGATGCATATTGGCATATGCATATGCTGTACAATCCGCCGCGATTAAAAGTTTTGCTCCGTCAAAGTATGGTGCATTAACTGGCACAAGCTTAATCTGACATGGCCATTGTGCAAGCTGGGATTCTGGTGCAACCGGGGATGCTGTGTGTCCTGCTGCTGAATCTTCTATCTCCGCATTTACCTGTGAATTTCTGTTAAACTGTCTCATCATGCTTCCAGGGCACCCTGAAAAATGTGGTTCCTTCGCTGCTTTCTCCTTTGCAGCTTTATTGGCAAGAACCGCAGCTTCATCATATGCTGCCGCTTCTCTTTCTACAAATGAAATTGCCCCTGTAGGACACTGTGGCAGGCAATCACCAAGGCCATCACAGTAGTCGTCTCTCATAAGTCTTGCCTTTCCATCAACCAATCCGATTGCCCCCTCATGACATGCTGTCACGCATGCTCCGCACCCATTACATTTATCCTCATCAATATGAATAACTCTTCTTATCATCACTTAATCCTCCTGTGTTCTCATTGATTTCGTGATTAAAGAATAATATAATGGGCATAATAAATATGTTGTTTTAACCACATTTTTGATAATTTATTAAAAATGTATTTTAAGTCAGAAAATTGGATTTTACCGGGGCAGTATAAGGAGAACTTATGGCAATTATCAAATCACCAATATTTAAAGATATCACCGAATCTGAAATATCAGAAATGACCGCAGCCGGATTTCTGCGTGCCAGAAAATTCCGCAAAAATTCGTTTATATATCATGTAACAGACATCGTTTACGAAATTGGAATTGTTGCTTCTGGTCAGGTAACTATTGAATATATAGATTTGTGGGGCAACAAAGCTATTATGAGCAATATTACTCCAGGACATGTATTCGCTGAAACATATGCTCTGACTGGCGAACCGCTCATGGTAGACGCGGTCGCTTCTGAAACAAGTGTGATTCTTTTTCTTGATATGGATAAATTGATGAATTCACAATTTGAAAATACGCACTGCAAAGATACAATCCTTAACAATCTGCTGCACATTTCCATTCAGAAGAATCTCACTCTGTCTAACCGGATATTCTGCACATCACCTAAGACAATCCGCGAAAGGCTTCTTATATATCTGTCCAATGAGTCAAGAAAAGCTGGCAGTCAGGAATTCGTAATTCCATTCGACCGCCAGCAGCTTGCCGATTATCTTAACGTTGACCGTTCAGCACTTTCCAAGGAACTTGGAAAAATGCGTGATGAAGGGCTTATTGAATTCAGAAAAAATGCATTTCATCTGCACAGCATTTGCTAAGAATTCTGTTCTATAAACCGTTTCACCACTGGTCTTATCGGTGGTGAAATGTTATCCAGTTCAACCTCGGCAATATTGAAAAACTTCAGTTCTTCAATTTCTTCTTCCTGTCTCTTTAATTCTCCATGGTATTTTCTGCACACATATATAATCTCAATATTAGACACTTCATCTCCATTAGGATACACGTAATGCACCTCCGGACCGGAATTCACCATAAAAAATTCTATCTCATCTGCAATAAGACCTGTCTCCTCAAACAGCTCTCTTCTTGCACAGTCCTCCACTTTCTCGTCAAGTTCAATAGAACCACCGGCATATCCCCATTTGTGATTATCTGTACGCTTTCCTAAAAGAATCTGGTTCTTTTCATTCACTATTATTATGCTTGCGGCGCACTGCATCAGCGTCCTGTGTCCTACGAGCTTCCTTAAATCCATTATGTAACCTGGCATTGTTTAATCCTTTCAACAGTAAATTCCAATTTATCCTCTAACTGCCTCTCCATACGAAAAGACATATTCTCTTCTATTCTACAAGACTCTTACTTTTCCATTTTCCACTTTTCCATCTAAGCACCATTCCAACTGCTCTCGCACACTCGTCACCTGCCATGGCAATATATGCCCCTACCGCAAGCAGCCCCATATGTATTCCAAGAAAATATGTTCCACCAACTGCAAACAGATACATAAATATTGCACCCATTATAACAGGGAAAATAGCATCTCCACTTGTTTTTAATGCCTGGCCATATACAAGATTTGTCACTCTTCCAAATTCAAGAAATATATCTACTACCAACAGTTTTACTACAAGTTCAATCATCTGTATATCATTCGTAAATATATGAACGATAAAACGTCCGGTAATTGCAAATGTCACAGAAAAGCACGTTGCTGTTACAAGACCATATATCACAGCTTTTCGCGTACCCCTGTCACATTCCTCATACTTCTTTGCCCCGATTCTCCAGCCCGTCATAATGGCATTTGCCTGTGCAAGCGCAGCTCCCACACAATATGAAAAATTGGCTATCTGCATAGCATACGAACGAGCTGTAACATTCATTCCATCCGTATCCATCTGGTTCATAAAACGCACTATAAATGTCATTGCCACATTATAAAGTGCTGTCTCAAATGCAGAAGGAAACCCAATCTTAACAATCTGTGCAAGTATCCTTCGTGGCTGTGCACGTTCAGGGCTCTGCTTTGCTTTTATAAGTACAGCCCCCATTGCTGCTACAATAATAAGATTCACAACTTTTGAAATAACTGTTGCAGTAGCAACTCCCATGACTCCCCAGTGAAACACAAACAGGAATACTGAATTCAGTATAATATTAATTACATTACCGACAACTGTCCCTATCAAGGAATGTTTTGTATATCCAAATACTCTTAAATAGCTGGAAAAAATAGGAATAAGCGCATTTAAAAAACTTGCACCTCCAACAATTTTAAGATATGTTTCAGCCGATTCAAGCAAAGCAGGAGCAATACTTACTGCCCTCAGTATCCCTCCTGAAAAGACAGCAAGAACAACAGACATCAAGATACCTGTCAGTGCATTAAATACAAGTCCAAGCTGTCTCGCCTGATATGCAATTCCAGGTCTTCCAGCCCCGATATTCTGTGACATTACCGCTACCATACCAGATGATATTACCCCAAACATAATGATAAAAACACCTATATATGTATTTGCTGTTCCGACAGCCCCAACAGCCTGGTCGCTTACTGATGATAACATCAATGTATCAACCATACCTGAAAGCATATAAAATAAAGTTTCTAGACATATTGGCACAGATAGCTGTGTCAACGTTTTTCTTTCACCTTGCATGTTTTTCTCCATAAATTCCGAGTTGTAGTGCAATCTTTTTCCATTTTCTGATCTTAGTTCTAAATGTTCCGAATGGTGCAACCGTGTTAACATGTATAAACTTGTATACTTCCCATACCGCTGTTTTGGTTGCTTCATCGGCCCACTTTCTCATATGTGGCTCGAATAACT
>OGOL01002048.1_pt1 | contig 16712 bp, 14 predicted proteins | sample 1552641 | NCBI WGS metagenome assembly OGOL01 (sample SAMEA2580140, study PRJEB22360) | human gut metagenome | biome: human gut; feature: human-associated habitat; material: faeces | place: Denmark | collected 2008/2010 | reverse complement strand
TAAGTATAAAAAACAAATAGAAAGGGATGAGGAAATTGCTAAAGAGCTTCAAGACAGAAATAAATCCAACAGAGGAGCAGAAAGCCAAAATTCGTAAAACAATAGGAACTTGTAGATATATTTACAACTTCTACCTTGCTCATAATAAAGAGCTTTATAATAAAGGCGAAAAGTTTATGAGCAGTAACCAATTTAGAGTATGGCTTAACAATGAGTATCTTCCAAAGCATCCAGAATGTTTTTGGATTAAGGAAGCTTATTCAAAAGCAGTAACACAAGCAGTAAATAATGGACAAGCCGCATTTACAAGATTTTTTAAACATCAGAGTAGTTTCCCTAGATTCAAAAAGAAGAATAGATCTGATGTGAAAATGTATTTTGTAAAGAACAATCCAAAAGATTGCCGTTGTCAAAGACACAGGATCAATATTCCATCACTTGGTTGGGTTCGCATTAAAGAAAAAGGATATATTCCAACAACAAAAGATGGATATGTAATTAAAAGCGGTCATGTGTCAATAAAAGCTGATAGATACTATGTTTCAGCTCTTGTAGAAATCCCAAATAACAAGATAGCTAATAGTTTCAATGAAGGAATTGGTATCGACCTAGGGATAAAGGATTTTGCCATTGTTTCCAATGGTAAAACTTATAAGAACATTAACAGATCAGTAAGATTAAAAAAACTTGGAAAACAACTTATTCGAGAACAGAAAAATCTTTCTCGAAAGTATGAAAATTTAAAGAAAGGAGAATCTACTCAAAAAGCAAATATACAAAAACAGAGGCTTAAAGTACAGAAACTTCATCATAAAATTGATAACATTCGTACGGATCACATCAATAAAACAATCGCAGAGATAGTGAAAACCAAACCATCTTATATAACGATAGAAGATTTAAATATATCAGGAATGATGAAGAACAAACATCTTTCAAAGGCAGTTGCTTCGCAGAAGTTTTATGAATTCAGAATAAAGCTTCAGGCGAAATGCAATGAAAACGGAATTGAACTTCGAGTTGTAGACAGATGGTATCCATCATCTAAAACCTGTCACTGTTGCGGAGCAATCAAGAAAGATTTAAAACTTTCAGATAGAATTTTCAAATGTGATTGTGGTTATACCGAAGATAGAGATTTCAATGCTGCACTTAATTTGAGAGATGCTACGACTTACGAAATTGCATAAATAAACGCAAACGTAGGTATGTACCGAAGGCTATTTCGGGAATTTACGACTATGGAGTGTACAAGAACTTGTGAGTAGATATGATTTCGGTCAATCCAAAGCATACACGATGAAGTAGTAAGTAGAACTCGTGAGAGTCTACATTATCTCGATGTGAGTATGTTTAATCACATTTTGAGTAGCAGACAGACATGATACCAAAAGATCCAGTGATGTTGTTAAGCTACATCAATACACAATTACGAGATTTTTATGATTCATATGAAGACCTTTGTAAGTCACTCGATCTTGATCAAAATGAAGTAAAACAAAAGCTTTCCATGATCGGATACGAATATGATGAATCATTAAATCAGTTTAAGTAGCAGACTAGTCGAATCAATGAAAATATGTTAAAATTGTACGTAAAGGAGAACATATTTATGGAGTTGATTCGGTTAGAAAATGTAAAGAAAATATATCAGACAGGAGAGGTGATCACCAAAGCCGTAGATGGGATCGATTTTACGGTGGATCAGGGTGAGTTCGCCTTGATCATTGGCGCCAGTGGTGCAGGAAAAACTACCGTTTTGAACATTTTAGGAGGTATGGATACTGCGACCAGTGGCGCTGTTTATATTGATGGAGAAGATATCTCCAAATGGAATAAAAAACAACTGACAGGATATCGAAGAGATGACATAGGATTTGTATTTCAGTTTTACAATCTGGTGCCCAATCTTACTGCAACAGAGAATGTAGAATTGGCACTTCAGATCAGTAAGAATCCTCTGAAAGCAGAAGAAGTATTAAAAGATGTGGGACTTGGACACCGTCTGAATAATTTTCCTGCGCAGTTATCTGGTGGGGAACAGCAGAGAGTTTCTATTGCACGTGCATTGGCAAAGAATCCAAAGATCTTGCTCTGTGATGAGCCAACTGGTGCCCTGGATTATCAGACAGGAAAATCTATTTTAAAATTATTGCAGGATACCTGTCACAAGAAAGGAAAAACAGTGGTTGTGATCACACATAATCTTGCGATCGCACCGATGGCAGACCGTGTGATCGAGATGAAGAACGGAAAGATCAGCAATATTACGATAAACGAACACCCTCAGCCGGTGGAGACGATTGAATGGTAGGAAATGCGTATGAAGAAAACGGCATTACATAAAGATATATACAGAACGATCACAGGAACTCTTCCGAGATTTTTATCAATCTTTTTTATCGTTGTACTGGGCGTTGCATTCTATTCAGGAATCCGTGTGACACAAAAAGATATGCATATCACAGCAGACCACCAGTTTGATGGAAGTCGGCTGATGGATGTCAAAGTCATGGGAACACTTGGGATTTCAGAAGAGAATCTGACAGCCCTTCGGAAGTTAAAAAATGTGCAGTCGGTCGAAGGAGGACATTCTGTAGATGTGATCGCAAGGAAGCAGGGAAGTGACGAAGAACATGCAATCAAAGTTATGGGGAAGACTGATAAATTAAACCAGATAACGATCATAGATGGAAAACTTCCACAAGCATCGGGAGAATGTCTGGTAGATGAATGGTATGCCCAGCAAAATGATCTGAAAACAGGGGACGTTTTAAATTTGTCTTCTGGAAATGAAGATGATCTTAAGGATACTCTGAAAGATACAACCTATAAGATCACAGGAATCGGAAGTTCATCAGAATATCTTTCAAGATCCAGAGGAAGCACTGGCATTGGAACGGGAACGTTGTCAGGCTTTATTGTGGTGCAACCATCAGAATTTTCCTCAGATATCTATACAGAAGTTTATCTGACTGCGAAGGGAGCGAAGCAAGAGAGAGCCTACAGTGATGCTTACAAAAACAAAGTAAAACAGCTGGAAGAAGAGATCAAAGATATTTCCAAAATAGAAAATGAGAAACGGTTAAGATCTGTTCAGAAAGAAGCCGAAGAGAAGATCGACAAGAAAGAAAAGAAATTCAAAAAAGAACGAAAAAAAGCATATAAGAAACTAGATCAGGCCGAGAAAAAGCTAAAGAAGTCCAGACAAAAGATCAAAGATTCCAAAGCAAAATTAGCGAAAAGCAAGAAAGAGATCTCTGATGGAGAGCAACAGATCAAGAATGCAAAAGCTCAGTATCAGTCAGGGATCAGACAGATTCAGAATGCCAGAAAGCAGTTAAAGACACAGAAACAAACAATTCGGTCAAAAAGCAAAGAATTAAAAACACAGGAGGCAAAGCTAAAGACACAGGAGAAGAACTTACAGACAAAAGAACAGCAGATTCAGGGTGCCATGCAGGCTGGAATGATCTCACAGGAAGAAGCGAAAGCTTCCTTAGCACAGATTAATGCAGGAAAAGAACAGATCAAGACAGCAAGAAGCAAGATCAATGTAGGGAAAAAACAGATCAGCAGGGCAAAGACAAAGATTGCAAAGGCTGAAACAACCTTGGATCAAAAAAGCAGCCAGCTAAAGAAAGCAAAGCAAACGATCAAAACAAATGAAGCAAAATTAGTATCAGCAAGAAAACAGATCACCTCCGGAGAAAAAAAGATTGCAAAAGCAGAATCAAAACTTTCATCCGGGGAGAAAAAATTAAAGAGATCAAGAAAGAAAGCAGAAAAGAAATTCAAGGAAGCCGAGCAGAAGATTGCAGATGCCAGACAGGATGTTAAGGATATCAAGAAAGGGAAATGGTATGTCTTAAACCGTGAGAAGATGCAGTCTTATGTGGAATACGGACAGGAAGCAGACAGGATTGCAGCGTTAGGACGAGTGGTACCGGTCATCTTTTTCTTAGTTGCAGCACTGGTAAGCTTAACAGCGATGACACGTATGGTTGAAGAGCAGAGAACACAGATCGGTATGATGAAAGCATTGGGATACAGTGGAGTTCATATTGCAATGAAATATGTGACCTATGCCCTCGCAGCAACGCTTAGTGGAAGTATTCTAGGGGCAGTGATCGGTGAAAAACTGCTTCCATGGATCATCATTAACGCTTATAAAATGATGTATACAGGACTGGGAGATGTCTATACGCCATTAGAAATCGAATATTCTGTGATGGCAGGTGGACTGGCGGTTGGAGTTGTTGTTTTAGCAGTATTATCTGCATGTTATAAAGAATTAAGAGAAAAACCTGCACAGCTGATGCGTCCAGTTGCTCCAAAAGAAGGAAAAAGGATTTTGTTAGAACGGATTCCATTTATCTGGAAACGATTAAGTTTTATCTGGAAAGCAACGATGCGAAACCTCTTCCGCTACAAGAAGAGATTCTTTATGACAATCTTTGGAATCGGCGGATGTATGGCATTATTACTCTTAGGATTTGGAATCAAAGATTCGATTTCAGCAATCTCAGAAAAGCAGTATGGGGAGATCATTACTTATGATTTCTCGATCACACACAAAGACGGGATCAGCGAGACAAAGAAAGAAGATCTGATCCAGTATGCAAAGAAACAAGAACATATGACAGATTTGATAGAAGTAAGCGAATCTGCAGTGACGATCCGTGCTAATGGGAAAAAACAGGATGCAACGATGATCCAGCCAATGTCCAAAAAAGATCTGAATGGCTATATCAGCCTTCAGGATCGAAAGAGTAAAACAAAGTATCAGTTAGATGATGATGGGATCATCTTAACAGAAAAGGCAGCGTCCCTACTTGGTGTGAAAAAAGGAGATTCAATCAAGATCCAACGGTCTGGAGATAAACAGATCACAGCAAAAATAAGTCAGATCACAGAAAATTACATGCAGCATAAAGTCTACATGACACCAAAACTTTATGAGAAACTGTATCATAAAAAAGCACAAACGACAGGTATATATTGTATTGAAAAGAATATATCTAAGAAAAAGATGCAGGAAAATGGAAAACAGATTCTTGCAAGAGATGAAGCCTCAACACTGCATTTTTGTGCCGACGATGAGAAGACAATGTCAGATATGGTCAATAACTTAAATATTGTGGTGGTTGTTCTGATCGTATCTGCAGGACTTCTTGCATTTGTGGTATTATATAACTTAAATAACATTAACATTTCTGAGCGTAGAATGGAACTTGCAACGATCAAAGTTCTTGGATTCTATGATGGTGAAGTCGGAGCGTATGTGTATCGAGAGAATATCCTTTTAACGATCCTTGGAACGATCGCAGGAATTATTTTAGGAATTATTTTACACAAATACGTAATCTTCACAACAGAAGTTGACTTGATCATGTTTGGAAGGCAGATTTATGTGCAAAGCTATATTTACAGTATTTTACTAACAATCGCTTTTTCGATTCTTGTAAATGCCTTCGTGTATTTCCAATTGAAGAAAATCGATATGGTTGAATCGTTAAAAAGCACAGAGTGACAGAAAGGAAAAGAGACTATGAAAATGAACGAATTAATGATTTATCAAGTGTTTCCACTAAGAGCATTAACAGATGGGCAGCCATCTCATGGAATTCTCGAGATGATAGACTGGATTCAACATATTAAAAAATTAGGAATGAATGCAGTATATTTTTCACCTGTATTTTCATCCAGTGATCATGGATATGATACAAAAGATTATCAGAAGATCGATGAGAGACTTGGAACCAATGAAGACTTTAAAAAGATGTGTGATGCCATGCATGAAGAAGGAATCCAGGTGATCTTAGACGGGGTATTTAATCATGTCGGAAGAGAGTTCTTTGCATTTGAAGATGTGAAAGAAAAGAAATGGGATTCTCCATATAAAGATTGGTTCTATATTAATTTTGATGGGAATAGCTGCTATGATGATGGATTCTGGTACGAAGGATGGGAAGGACATTTTGAACTGGTCAAATTAAATCTTGACAACGAACAGGTTAGAAATTATTTATTAGAATCTGTCGGAATATGGATCGATAAATTAGGGATTGATGGATTAAGACTGGATGTTGCTTATATGTTAAACCGCAATTTCATGAAAGTGTTGGTTGACTTTGTTCACAGCAAGAAACCAGAATTTTTGATGATCGGAGAAATGCTTCATGGTGATTACACACAGCTTGTGAATCCAGAGCTGTTGGATTCTGTGACAAATTATGAATGTTATAAAGGTTTGTATTCAAGTTTCAATACACACAATATGCATGAGATCGGATATTCCCTAAACCGTCAGTTTGGACCAGAAGAATGGACGTTGTACAAAGGACTTCCATTATATAATTTTGTAGATAACCATGATGTGGAGAGAATCGCAAGTCAGTTAGAGGATAAAGAGCATTTACCATTGATCTATGCAATGGAATTTGCGATGCCAGGAGTTCCGGGTGTTTACTATGGAAGTGAATGGGGAATGGAAGGAAAGAAAGAACAGGGAAGTGATGACAGCCTACGTCCAAGAATCCATAAAGAAGATTTAGTAGAAAATGAATTAACAAACTATATCGCACAATTGGCAAAAGTAAGAGCTGGATCACCAGCTTTAAAATACGGTGATTACTTACAATTAGCGATCGCACCAGATGTTCTTGTATTCCAGAGAAGAACGAATGAAGACCGCATCATTTTTGCAATGAACTGTGGTGATGGAGAATTTACAGCACATTTTGATGCTCAGGCAGGATGCGGGATTGATCTGATCACAGGAGATTCCGTTGATTTTGGAGGGGGACTTACGATCCAAGGAAAAACAGCAATGATAATTCGAACAGAAGAGGTATCCCTTCCTTGACTTTTATGTTAAAAACATATAAAATTAAATGAGTGTGAATACACAAAAAATTGAATAAGGAGGAAACCTGTGGTTGGTATTATTATAGCCATTATCGCAACTCTGGTTATCGCAGTTCCGGTATCTGCCTATGTAGCGAATACAAGAAGCAAGAAGGCAATGGAAATTACGATCGGGAATGCAGAAGATAAAGCAAGAGAGATTATAGATGAAGCAATCAAAGCAGCAGATGCGAAGAAACGTGAAGCTTCTTTGGAAGTAAAAGAAGAAACTATAAAAGCGAGACATGACTTCGAAAAAGAGACAAAAGAACGCAGGGCAGAACTGCAGAAGTATGAGCAGAGAGTTCTTTCTAAGGAAGAGACTGTCGAGAAGAAAGCAACCGTGCTGGAACGCAAAGAACAGTCATTAACAGCCAAAGAAAAGAACATCGATACAGAGAAAGCTCAGTTGCAGGAACTGCAGGCAAAACATCTACAGGAACTGGAAAGAATTTCTGGGTTGACCTCTGATCAGGCAAAAGAGCAATTATTATCAGCAGTAAAAGAAGATGTGAAACACGAGACAGCAATGTATGTCAAAGAAATGGAGACAAGAGCGAAAGAAGATGCCCGAAAGAAAGCCAAGGAATATGTGGTAACTGCAATTCAGAAGTGTGCAGTTGATCATGTGGCAGAGACAACGATTTCGCTGGTACAGCTTCCAAACGATGAGATGAAAGGAAGGATCATCGGTCGTGAAGGACGTAATATCCGTTCCATTGAGAACGCTACGGGAGTTGAATTGATCATCGATGATACACCGGAAGCTGTTGTACTGTCAAGCTTTAATCCGGTTCGACGCGAGATCGCAAGAATCGCTTTAGAGAAATTGATCGTGGATGGAAGAATCCATCCGGCACGCATCGAGGAGATGGTTGAGAAAGCTACAAAAGAAGTCGAAACTATGATGCGCGAAGAAGGGGAAGCAGCAACATTAGAACTTGGGGTTCATGGAATCCATCCAGAACTTGTCAGACTTCTTGGAAGAATGAAGTTCCGTACAAGCTATGGACAGAATGCGTTAAAGCATTCCATGGAAGTTGCTCAGTTATCCGGACTTTTAGCAGCAGAGATCGGTGTCGATGTGAGAATGGCCAAGAGAGCAGGTCTGCTTCATGACATTGGTAAATCCATCGACCACGAAGTAGAAGGTTCTCACGTAGAACTTGGTGTGAATCTGTGTAAGAAGTATAAGGAGAATCCAATTGTCATCAATGCAGTGGCATCTCATCATGGGGATGAAGAGCCAGAATCATTGATCGCATGTCTGGTACAGGCAGCTGATGCAATCTCAGCAGCACGTCCAGGTGCAAGAAGCGAGACACTGGAAAGTTATACAACAAGATTAAAACAGCTGGAAGAGATCGCAGACTCCTTCCAGGGTGTTGATAAAACTTTTGCAATTCAGGCAGGTCGAGAAATTCGAGTTATGGTAGTTCCTGAACAAATCAGTGACGATGATATGATCTTACTGGCGAGAGATATCTCAAACCAGATCGAAGAGAATCTGGATTATCCAGGACAGATCAAGGTCAATGTGATCAGAGAGTCACGAGTTGTTGACTATGCGAAATAACAAGAAGCGATAGAGAAATCTATCGCTTTTTCCAATTTATAACGTGAGTGTCAAAAGTATAAATAAAGGAGATTTTTTATGAAAGGATACGAGAAACTAGAACAACATCTGATACATCAGGGAAAAGTTGTTGGATTTTATGAGGATATTGTAAAACTTCCAAGCGGCAAAGTTGTCACATGGGATCTGGTCAAACATAAAGGGGCAGCAGCTGTTGTTCCTGTTACAGATAAAGGAACGATCTTACTTGTAAGACAATACCGTAATGCCCTTGATCAGGAAACACTGGAAATCCCGGCAGGTGGAATTGAACCTGGGGAAACACCTCTGGAGTGTGTCACAAGAGAGATTGAAGAAGAAACAGGTTTTATTGCTGGAAAAATGACCCACCTAATGACCGTGATCACAGCCATCGGTTTCTGTGATGAAAAGATTCCGATTTATGTTGCAACTGATCTAAAGCTGTCTAAACAGCATTTGGATGAGGATGAATTTATCGATGTAGAAGAATATACAATCGATGAGATCAAAGATATGATCTTTTCTGGAAAGATCATTGATGCAAAAACAATTTCAGGAGTTCTTGGATATCTGAATATGGAGAAATAAAAGACTAGATCAGGAAAACAGAATATAAAAGACAGGCACTGCATAAGATATGACAGGAGGAAAAAATTGTGGAAAAAGAGAAATTCTTTTCAGGATTATGGATCATCATTGGGTTAATCTTTGGGAGTGTATTTACGAATTTTGTATACCAGGATTATCTCGCATATGGAGGTACCGTAAGATCACTGGTTTTAAATAATACTGATCTATATAAAGCAAGTATTAGTCTGTTTTTTTATATTTTGTTTAAAAGGGGAAAACAATATGCATTTATTTATCTGGGGGCATATCTTTTGCAACCTTGGATTTTTTTATACAGTTTTGCATTTTGTATGGCATTTTTCTTTGGATCCATGTTATCTTTGCAGATCGTGCAAATGGGCATCAAAGGACTGGTTCTTGTATTTATGAGTTTATTTCCACATTTTATCTGTTATGTGATCACCTTGCTGTTGCTGATCAAGCGAAACTTTTATGCCCAAAAAAAAGAAGAAATGCTCTATGAACAGAGACATTCCTTCTTATTTCGTTTCAGTATTTGGTTTGAAATAACATTTATAATACTGGGATGCATCCTGGAAAGTTTCATCAATCCGTCGATCATGTCAGGAATCCTGAACCTTTGGAAGTGATATATCTAGGATCTTCTATGTTTCTATATATAATCTGCCATGCGGTAAAGCAGAGCAGCAGATTTGTCCCATCCAAGACAAGGATCAGTGATAGACTGTCCATATACACCGTTACCGATGGACTGGTTGCCATCTTCGATATAACTTTCGATCATGATACCCTTAACAAGAGATTTGATCTCAGGTAGGAAACTTCTGCTGTGAAGAACTTCCTGTACGATACGAGGCTGCTGATCCCATTGTTTCCCAGAGTTAGAGTGGTTTGCATCAACGATAACAGCAGGGTTCTTTAACTGGAATTTCTCGTACATATAAGCAACACGAGTCAGATCTTCATAATGGTAGTTTGGAATATTGTTTCCATGACGGTTGACAGATCCACGTAAGATGGCATGTGTCAGAGGGTTACCATCTGTCTTGACTTCATATCCATTTGCAATGAAATCATGCTGGTGCTGTCCAGCTGTGATAGAGTTCATCATAACAGTTAAGTCACCACCAGTTGGGTTCTTCATTCCGGCAGGAATATCAAATCCACTAACTGTTAAACGATGCTGCTGGTTTTCTACAGAACGAGCTCCAACGGCAACATAAGATAAAAGATCTTCCATATATGGCCAGTTTCCTGGATAAAGCATTTCGTCTGCAGCAGGCATATGGAATTCTTCTAATGCTTCCATATGAAGTTTGCGGACAGAACGAAGTCCACTAGCCATATCTGGTGCTTTCTCAGGGTCTGGCTGATGAACCATACCTTTGTATCCGTCACCTGTGGTACGAGGTTTGTTTGTATAAATACGAGGGATGATCAGTAACTTATCAGCAAGATCTTTCTGAACTCTTGCCAAACGTCCGAGATAATCCATAACAGCAGTTTCATTATCTGCAGAACATGGCCCGATGATAACTAAGAATTTATCAGATGCGCCTGTGAATACATCACGGATTTCTTTGTCTCTTGCAGCTTTGATTTGTTTTGCTTCTTCACTCAGAGGCATCTCTTCTTTTAGTTCCTCTGGAGAAGGCATTTTAGCGATTTTGTGCATTCCCATAGTTGTTTTCTCCTTAACAATTCATACAATAAAGCAAATTTGCTTGTGTATATTTTAACAAATAATAATCTTTGTGTAAAGATAAGGAAATGTGAAATGGGACTTTACAAAACAGACAGGAGTTATTATAATAAAATTTATAAACAGGAAACACTTTCATTTTCTGGTAATTGAATATTGAAGTAGAGAAGATTGATTCTCCAACTTCAGGGCAGAGTGAGATACGAAAGTATCAATTCTCGACTGGCGGTGATACTCCAAGAGAGGTAAGTCCGCGAGCGTTTGGCCGATCAGGTTAGAATCCTGAACCAACAGTATAGTCTGGATGAAAGAAGTAGTTGGATGACATATCTTAAGATGTTATGCAGATAGAAGATATGTGATCAAGTCAGAAGCCCTGTCGTTTATGTAGATAAATGGACAGGATTTTTTAATTTATAGGGAGACCCTATAAATCTAAGATTTTAAATCAGAAAGGGAGAATTATCATGGCAGGAGACACAATGACAATGAAGAGAACGAAGTTCAATATCAGAACGATCGCAGTGACAGGTATGTTAGGAGCATTAGCAACTGTGCTGATGTTTTTGGAATTTCCAATTCCAATGTTGATACCACCATTTATCAAGTTTGACTTTTCCGAACTTCCAGCATTACTAGCAGCATATGCGATGGGACCGGTATCTGGAATTGCAGTATGTTTTATCAAGAATGCGATCAACCTTCTTCATACACAGACAGGTGGAGTTGGAGAACTATCTAACTTTATCTTAGGTGTATGTTTTGTATTACCAGCAGGACTTATTTATAAGAGAAAGAAAACACAGAAGAGTGCAATGATCGGAGCATTAGCAGGAGCAGTCCTGATGTCAGTAGTCAGTGTATTTTCAAACTACTTTGTTGTATATCCAGTATACACAAACTTCATGCCAATGCAGGCAATTCTTGGAGCATATCAGGCGATCAACAAGAATGTAAAGACATTATGGGATGCATTGATCTGGTTTAATATGCCATTTACATTTATCAAAGGAATGTGCAGTGTTGTGATCACATTCTTTATCTACAAGAAGATTTCCCCAATCTTAAAGGGAACAAATAGATAAGAAGATAAGAAAAAGGTGTCGGAATAAGAATTCCGGCACCTTTTGCGTACACAGAGTTAAAAATTAATCTTCTAATTTTTTAGCTGCTTTTTCCATAAAAGGTTCACTGGCAACGATGAATCTTTCGTGAGTACCGATTCCAACACGTCCTTTGTTATCAGTTACTTCTATATGGAATACCAGACGTTTGCGGTTGATCTCTGTTAAGGAACAATGACATTTGATCGTTCCACCAACTGGTGTTGCGGAAACATGCGCAATGTTTAAATTTGTTCCAACAGTAGTCTGTCCTTCCTCAAGTTTTCCAGCTAGTAGATTAACTGCAGACTGCTCGATCAAAGAGATCATGGCAGGTGTGGCATAAACAGGAAGGCTTCCGCTTCCCCATTTCTCAGCAGTGTTTTCTGGAACTACTTCTTCTGTTAATTCGATTTCGTCTCCAACATGAATGTTCATAATTTTCTCTCCTAAAATTTTAGTTTATATGTATATCTTTAGTATAGCAAAGTTCGTTAAAAATTCCATAGTTTTTTCACATTTTTACAAAAAATTGCACAAGGAAGAAAGACTGGACTCGATTTGAAAAATAAGGTATGCTATTGGTAAATTGGAGGTGCTTGGTTTGAAATTATATTTGATCAGACATGGAGAAACAGATTGGAACAAGGAATTTAAGATTCAGGGAAGTTCAGACATCGAATTGAATGAATATGGAAGAGAATTGGCATTTATTACGCGAGAAGGTCTTAGACATATTCCATTTGATATCGCATATACCAGTCCGTTGAAACGTGCGAAGGAAACAGCAGAGATCATTCTTGGAGGCAGGAATATTCCGCTATATGAAGATAAACGGGTTCAAGAAGCGTGTTTTGGATCGTTTGAGGGTGCAACGTTAAAGGAATTGAGAGAAAGACAGGATCCATTTCTCAAATTCTTTGATGCGCCAGAAGAATTTAAAAAAATTGAAGGATGTGAGACACACGAAGAGGTGATCGCAAGATCATCTGATTTTTTCAATGATATGATCTTGCCAAATGAGAAAAAATATCAACATATAGCAGTATTTTCTCATGGAGCATGGATCCACAGTTTACTTACATATATTTATCAGAGAGAGATTAAGGAATACTGGCATGCGCCAAGACAGGAAAACTGTGGTGTGACAACGATCCAGATTGAAGATGGTGTCTGCCATGTATTAAAGGAATCAGAGATTTTCTACAATAAAGATGGAGAATGATATATGACAAAAAGACAATTTATGGAGGAGTTAAGATCTTCCTTAGAGGGAATGGTATCACAGGCAGTGATTCAGGAGAACATGAATTACTATGAGGATTATATCAATGAGCAGATCCGAAATGGAAAGAACGAACAGGATGTATTGAATGAATTAGGAAGTCCGAGACTGATCGCCAGATCGATCATTGATGCCAAAGGTGAGGATGATGACTATGTACAGACAGAGTATTACGAAGAGGAACAGGATGAAGGAACACCAGAAGATATGTTTGGTGGTAACACACATATTTTTACGATGAATTCTACAAAGTTCAAACTTGGATGTCTACTGTCAGTGATCATATTTATTTTTATCATTTATTTACTATTTCATGTATTTAGTGCAATGATGGTTGTGTTAGGCCCCGTGATCATTATCGGTGTGATTGTAGCTTTGATCATGAAGATCACAGGAAGGTAAGGAAACAAAGAAAGGAATCAATATGGATATAAATGAAGAAGCATATGCGATACAGGAAGAAGTGGTCGAATTTCGAAGAGCACTGCACCGTTGTCCTGAGATAGCATTTCATGAAACGATGACGATGGAATATATCAGAGAACATCTGGAAGAATGGGAGATTTCTTATAAGATTTTTGATCCATCAGGAATCATTGCAGTTGTTGGCAATGGCAAGAAAGAAACGATCGCATTAAGGGCAGACATGGACGCACTGGAAGTACAGGAAGAGACAGGACTTGATTTTGCATCTTTGAATCACGGATGTATGCATGCATGTGGACATGATGGACACACAGCAATCTTACTTGCAACAGCAAAGATATTGAAGAAACATGAATCAGAACTTGACCGCAGAGTATATCTTGTATTTCAGCCTGCGGAAGAAACCGCAGAAGGAGCCAGATTCATGTTGAAGACAGGAGTTTTGGACAGTGTGAAACGCATTTATGGAGTCCATATTTTTAACGGTATACCGTCTGGCAAGATTTCACTGGAAGCAGGCCCAAGAATGGCAGCGACAAACTGGCTGGCAGTTCATTTATACGGAAGATCAGGACATGCAGGGAAACCACATGAAGGGATTGATACTGCAGTGGCAGTATCTTCCATGGTTATGAATTTTCAGAGCATCATCAGCAGGAATTTAAATCCATTAGATCCAGCAGTTTTAACGATCGGAAAGGTCGAAGCCGGGACAGCGAGAAATGTGATCGCAGGGGAAGCAAAGATCGAAGGGACTGCAAGAACATTTTCCAGACAAGCTCAGGAGATGATCGAGCACAGAGTCAAAGAGATCGCGAAAGCCCATGAACAGATGTATGGAGTAGATGTTTCGGTTGATTTTCAACAATCAAGCCATGGGGCACTGATCAATGATCCGGGTGTTGTAGAAGATGTCATGGAGAAAGCAGGGGAAGTCTTTGATCCGTCAGAGTTTACCCATGTTGAAGCAATGATGTTAGGAGAAGATTTTGCAAATTATCTGGAAGAAATGGATGGATGTTTTGCATTTATCGGTGGCGGCGACCACCCTGCAAACCATCATGGAAAGTTTGATTTTGATGAAAAAGCATTGATCAGTGGTGTCCGTCTCATGCTGACATTTGTAATTGTATAAGATATAGTTCATGAAAATCAGTTGTAGACAGGAACAACATATGCTATAATCAAAAACCAACAGAAACACGTATATTTAATAGAAGAAAAGGTAGGGAAATATGAATTTAGTATACCACAGTACAAGAAATAGTGAAGAAACAGCAACCGCCTCTGAAGCTATTTTAAAAGGATTAACAAGCGATGGAGGATTATTTGTACCAGACAGCATTCCAAAATTAAATGTATCGTTGGAAGATCTGACACAGATGTCCTATCAGGAAATTGCTTATGCAGTCATGAAAGAATTCCTTACAGATTTTACAGAAGAAGAATTAAAGACATGCATTAATAATGCGTATGACAGTAAATTCGATACAGAAGAGATCGCAGTGACAAAGAAAGTAGATGGAGCATATTATCTGGAATTATTCCATGGAGCAACCATTGCATTTAAAGATATGGCATTATCTATTTTGCCACATTTACTTGTAACATCAGCGAGAAAGAATAATGTAAAGAATGAGATCGTGATCTTAACAGCAACATCCGGAGACACAGGAAAAGCGGCTTTAGCAGGATTTGCAGATGTACCGGGAACAAAGATCATCGTATTCTATCCAAAGTCTGGAGTCAGCCCAATTCAGGAAAAACAGATGGTAACACAGAAGGGTGACAATACATACGTGATCGGAATCAAAGGAAACTTTGATGATGCTCAGACAGGTGTTAAGAAGATGTTCTCTAACAAAGAGTTAGCGAAAGTGATGAATGACAACGGATTCCAGTTCTCATCTGCAAACTCAATCAACATCGGACGTTTAGTGCCACAGGTTGTATATTATGTAAAGGCTTATGCTGATTTATTAAAACAGGGTGCATTAAAGGCCGGAGAACCTATGAATGTAGTCGTTCCAACAGGAAACTTTGGTAATATTTTAGCTTCTTATTATGCAAAACAGATGGGTATTCCAATCGGCAAATTTGTCTGCGCATCTAATAAGAACAAAGTATTATTTGATTTCTTTGAGACAGGAAAATACGATCGCAACAGAGAATTCTATGTTACAACATCTCCATCTATGGATATTCTGATCTCAAGTAACTTAGAGCGTATGATCTATAGAATCGCAGGAAATGATGCAAAACAGTGTGCCAAATTTATGGCAGCATTGATAAAAGACGGTGAATATGTGATCACAGATGCCATGAAAGCAGAATTATCTGAGTTCTTTGGAGCTTTCGGAAGTGAAGAAGAAACAGCAGTGAAGATTAAAGAAGTCTATGACAAAGAAGGATATGTGATGGATACACATACAGCAGTCGCAGCAGTTGCATATGACAAATATAAAGCAGCGACAGGAGATGACAAGACTCCAACAGTGATCGCTTCTACAGCAAGTCCATACAAATTCACAAGAAGTGTTATGGATGCGATCGATCCAGCATATGATGCAGAAGATGACTTTGAATTAGTTGATGAACTTAACAAAGTATCTAAGACAGCAATTCCAAAAGCGATCGAAGAGATCAGAACTGCACCAGTTCTTCATGATACGGTATGTGAGACAGCAGCAATGGAAGACGAAGTGAAGAAGATTCTTGGAATCTAATGAATCATAAAAAAGCAACCCATGGAAGAAAATGGGTTGCTTTTTTTATGCGGAAATGTTATGATAAACCAAGATAGGGAATAAATGGAAGAGAATACAATATCAGATAATTCTAAAAACATATCAACAAGATAAATCTAAGATGAGATCGATCAGATCTGACAAATCCATTCACGACATATGATGATGAATCCAAGGGAAGCTGACAATTGAATAAGACCATTTTCCGGCACAGTCCGGGAGGACATATTCCGCCATGATCTGCGGGCAATGAATTTTATGCCATGAACAATAGGATGGAGGTTTTTTTATGATACCACGAAGAGCACAGGGAGCGAACAAGGATATGATAATGAGACTTCTGCATGGTCAT
>OGOL01002040.1_pt1 | contig 16789 bp, 14 predicted proteins | sample 1552641 | NCBI WGS metagenome assembly OGOL01 (sample SAMEA2580140, study PRJEB22360) | human gut metagenome | biome: human gut; feature: human-associated habitat; material: faeces | place: Denmark | collected 2008/2010 | reverse complement strand
TATTAAAATTATTTGGTTAGTGGGCTTATGTCTGCTAACCAAATTTTATTGTTAGGAGAAAAAAGATGAAATTATCAAAATTAGTGGGAGACAGATTTAAAGAAAGACCTGCGGGCTGCTTAATTGACAGTCATGCATTAATGGTAAGAGGTGGATATATCAAAAACGTGGCAAATGGTATTTACTCACAGTTCCCGCCGATGAAAAGAATTTCACAGAAAATAGAGGCAATTATCAGAGATGAAATGGACAAAATTGACGGACAGGAAGTTTTGTTCCCTGTTGCACTTCCAGGTTCACTTTGGGAAGAGTCAGGAAGATATGAAAGCGTTGGCTCAGAATTGTTAAGATTCACAGACAGAACAGGAAGCAAGATGGTTCTTGGTATGACTCATGAAGAGGCATCAGTTCAGTTAGTAAGAGAATATGCCAACAGTTATGCAAAATATCCATTTATGATTTACCAGATTCAGACAAAGTTTAGAGATGAAGCAAGACCTCGTGCAGGACTTATTCGTGTACGTGAATTTACAATGAAGGATGCTTATTCATTCCATACATCACAGGAAGATTTGGAACAGTATTATCAGAAGTGCTATGATGCATATAACAGAATTTTTGCAAGATGTGGTATTCCTGAAGTAGCTGTTGTAGCTTCAGATTCAGGTATGATGGGTGGTAGCCTTTCACATGAATATATGTTATTAACACCAGCTGGTGAAGATTCAATTGCTATTTGTCCTGAATGTGGATACAGTGCCAATGTTGAAGCAGCACCAAGTATCGTTCATAACGAAAACAAGCTTCCAAAAGAAGAAATGAGAGAAGTTGAGACACCAGGTGTGGGAACTATTGAAGATTTATGTCAGTTCTTAAATATTCCTGCTGAAAATACCTGCAAGGCTGTAGTTTACCAGAAAAATGAAGATGACAGCTACATAGTTGCATTTATTAGAGGTGACTTAGACATAAATGAAACAAAATTAGTAAATGCATTGGGATGTGACATTCACCCTGCTGAAATCACAGCAGATTGTGAATTAACTGCTGGATTTATTGGACCTGTTGGTTTATCAGATAAGATTACAGTTTTATTTGACAATTCATTAAAGGGTGTTGATAATTTTGCAACAGGTGCAAACAAAGTTGATAAGCATTATGTTGGATTTAACATTGAAAGAGATTATGGTGAAGTTGAATATTTAGACCTTGCAAAAATTACAGAAGGTGGAACTTGTCCTGAATGTGGCAAGCACACAATTACAATTTCAAGAGGTATTGAAGTTGGTAATATTTTCCAGCTGGGAACAAAGTATTCAAAGGCAATGAATTTCAAATATACAGATGAAAATGGTGAAGAAAAATATCCTATTATGGGATGTTATGGAATTGGTGTAGGTCGTATGGCAGCTTCAATTTGTGAAGTAAGACATGATGATTACGGTCCAATTTGGCCAATTACAATTGCCCCATGGCAGGTTCACCTTTGCTGCTTACGTTCAGATGATGCTGAATGTAAAGAATATGCTGATAAGTTATATGAAACATTACAGAACAAGGGAATTGAAGTAATCTATGATGATAGAAAAGCAAGACCTGGTGCAATGTTCGCTGATGCAGATTTACTTGGCGTACCTGTAAGAGTTGTTGTCAGCCCACGTAACTTAAAAGAAAATGCTGTTGAAATCTCAACAAGAGATAAGCAGATTGACAAGCAGAAGACACCAATGGACGATGCAGTTGCAGAAGTTGAAAGAATTATTAAGAAATTAACAGACGATATTTACGAGCATGTAAAATAATCGAAATGCTAAATAAATTAAATTTCAAAAAAATTAATTTTGGAATAAGATTCAAAACAGAATCTAAAACAAAGCTTTATAACAAAAATAAAAATAGAATTTAAAAAAGAACTTAAATTAAAAATCCTTAGGATTAATATTTCATTTATAAGAAGTATTTAATCTTAAGGATTTTTCACTGTTATAAGTGAAAATGAGCTACTTATATCGGGCTTTTTAGAGGAAGAATTTGTTGCTAAAATCTGTGACAAAATTGTATAATTATACAAGAATGGACAGAAAGGAGCAAACAATTATGAGTAAATATAAAATGATAGCCTTTGATATGGACGGCACGCTTCTTAACTCACAAAAGAAAGTACGAAAAGAAACTTTAGATGCAATCAATAAGGCTTTTGATGGGGGAAAAGAAGTTATTTTATGTACAGGTAGAGCGTTAGCTGAACTGGAAGAGTATATAGAATTAATTCCAAGAATGAGATATATGGTTATGACAAGTGGAGCATTTGTCTATGACATAAAAGAAAAGAAAGATATTTATGCAAATGAAATTTCAGTTGAGATAATGGACGAAATTTTAAATTACATTAAGGATAAAGACATTATGCCACATATGATTACAAAAGAATCCATTGTTCAGAAAAAAGATTATGAGCATATGGAAGATTTCCACATGGGAATATACAAGCCAATGTTCAATGAAGTGGCGGTGAAAGTAGAGAATATGCTTGATTTTTACAATAACAATAAACAACCGGTTGCAAAACTGAATCTTTACCATACAAGTAGTGAAGACAGAGAAGAAACAAGAAAAGCCATAGAAGGGTTGGACGTTGTGTTAGCAAATGCAGAGACAACTTCCCTTGAAGTTTCAGCTAAGAATACAACAAAAGGCTTGGGATTGCAGAAATTGTGCGAGCATCTTGGCATATCAATAGATGAAGCAATTGCTGTAGGCGATGCTGATAATGATTTAGATGTTTTAAAAAGAGCAGGCCTCTCAGTGGCAATGGGAAATGCTAATGACAATGTGAAAAAAATAGCAGATGTAGTAGTTGAAGACTGTGACCATGATGGTTGTGTGCAGGCAATTGAAAAATATCTGCTCCTTTAAGCTCTTTAATGCTTAGTAAAAATTGCGTGAGTGCTGAGAAACAAAGATTTGGAAATATAAAACCCCGTTAGTTGGATTTTTAATCTAACCATCGGGGCTTTATTTGAATTTGAAAAAAATCAAAGATAAATTTTTTCTAATAATGCTTGCCTGCCCATTTACCTTTTTTCTTGTTAGGGTTTGCCTTTTTGATTTTTTGAGTACCGGTTGTAATGGAACCTAAAAACATTGCTATTTTTGTCATGTTGTCTCTGTAAGCTTTTTTGGCATACATAAAATAAACGACAAATACGCAAGCAATGACTGCTATATTGGCACGTTGGTCTTTAAGACCGAGAAATAAACCGATGATGGCAATGTAGCAAAGAATAATAGTAATATTAAAAATAGGAGACATACGAATAACTCCTTTAACAGATGTTTTGCCATCCTTTTCTACAATCTTTCCTGTAAAAACTTCTGTAATTGGTGCAAAAAAGTTTTTGTGCTCTACGCCATCTTCATGATATGCAACAATTTTTTTCTTATCACTGTTGTAGGATAAATGGATTCCTAACTGGTTTTTATCAAAATCACCCACATCCCATATGGTATAAGCTTCATCGCCATCTTTGTAATAATTAGCTTTTTTCAAATTATTTTCCACTTTAGTAACAGGAAAATTTGAATTTAACCTTACAAATTTCATAGTTGTTGTCCTAGAATACTATTTTTAGTATTATTGTCCTTTCGTAAAATATAACAATATTATATTACAATATAAATCAAAATACAAAATGGAAATCTTTTTCAAATTCATTGACTTTTTATAGACTCAAGAGTAAAATAAAGAGGCTAAAATGAAAATAGTTTTCAAATTGGTAAAGGAGTGTTAATATGGCAGGAAAATATAAAACAAAACAACAATCTGCTATTTTAGATTGCTTGAAATTACAGGAAAAAGAATATGTAACAGTTACAGATATAGAAAAATATTTAAAAGATAAAGGTTGTGCTGTAGGGCTGACGACCATTTACCGACACTTGGACAAAATGGAAAAGGATGGCATTGTTGCAAGGATTAATGTGGAGAAGCAGCAGGGAGCCTGTTATCAGTATGTAGAAGAGGGCAAAAATCAGGATTGCTTCTATATTGAATGTGAGAAGTGTGGACAGGTTACGAAGATGTCATGTCATCATTTGGCAGAGTTATATAATCATGTGAATGCTGACCATCATTTTAATATTAATCCAAGAAAGACAGTGTTTTATGGTAAGTGCGACAAGTGCTGTATGAAGGATGAGGAAAACTAAATCGTATGAAAATCAAGAAGGAGCATATATGAAGTTAGTAAAAAAAATCGTGGACGTGGCTTTGATTTTTGTTTTGATGGTATCTATGGTTGGTTGCAACACCACAACTAATACTAAAGAAAACAAAAAGAATACCAAGTTAACAATAATGACTACATTGTTTCCGTATTATGACTTTGCAAGAGCCGTAATCGGAGATGTTAAAGATATAGATTTGGAACTTTTGGTTTCACCGGGGCAGGACGACCATTCTTTTGAACCTACGCCAAAAGATGTTGTGGCAATTAATAAGGCAGATTTGTTTATTTATAACGGTGGCTCAATAGAAAACTGGGTGGAAGAGGTGCTTAAATCTCTTGACAACAAGAATCAGACAGCGATGCGAATGATGGACTATATAGATGACCACAAGCTTTTAACAGAGGAAGAAAGTGAAGGAGTTTTTGCTGTAAATGAGCATAATCATGATGAACATTCTCATAGTGAAGAGGAGCATAACCACAGCGAAGATAACGAAGCTAATCATGATGAAGATGAACACAGCGAAGATGAACATAGCGAGGAATATGACGAGCATATTTGGACTTCACCTGTTCAGGCAGCTTTGCTTGTTCAGGCGATTTCTGATGAAATATGCAAGCTAGTGCCGGAGCATAAAACTGAATTTCAGAATAATACGAAAGCTTACATTAAGAAAATTGAAAAAATAGATAAGGAATTTAGAGAAGTTGTTGCCGGTGCCAAGCATAAGGAAATAATTTTTGCAGATAAATTTCCACTGAAATATTTTGCCAAAGAATATGGTCTTAAATATTATGCAGCTTTTGCCGGCTGTAGTGGAGATACAGAACCTAGTGCCAAAACAGTAGCTTTTTTAATTGACAAGGTTAAGGCGGCAGATGTGAAAGGAATTTTTTATTTGGAACTAAGTAGTACTGCTATGGCAGATACTATTTGCGATGATACGGGAACTAAGAAATACCAGTTTAATTCATGCCACAATGTTACCTTTAATCAGTTTAAGAATGGCGTAACTTATGTAAGCTTAATGGAAGAAAATGTTAAGGTGCTTAAAAAAGCGTTGAATTAAGTAAAAATAAGCAGTTCAGGAAAACATTGAGTTAAGCAAATGTAAAGGTAGCAAAGAAACTATTGAATTAATTAACATTTATTCATATCAAAATGGAGAGAAACAATGATTTTACAGTTTAAAGATGTAGTGTTAGGCTACGAAAACAAAACAGTGGCAAAGGACATTAATTTTGAAATAAAGAAAGGGGACTACCTATGTATTGTTGGTGAAAACGGTGCAGGAAAGAGTACCCTTGTAAAAACTTTACTAGGATTAATTAAGCCGTTGTCAGGAAAGATTACAATTAATTTGGACAAGAGTAAAAAAGGAATCGGATATTTACCACAGCAGACTGTAGCCCAAAAAGATTTCCCGACAAGTGTTATGGAAGTTGTGTTGTCAGGCTTTTTAAATAGCGGGCATAAAAGTCCTTTTTATTCAAAGAAGGAAAAGGCAGAAGCGCTGTCTAACATGGACAAATTGGGAATAGCTCATTTGAAAAAAAGATGCTACAGAGAATTGTCAGGTGGTCAGCAGCAAAGAGTATTGTTGGCAAGAGCATTGTGCGCAACAGACAATCTTTTAATATTGGATGAGCCGGTGACAGGTCTTGATCCAAGTGCGTCAATTGATTTGTACGATGAAATCAAGAAGTTGAACAATGAAGGCGTAACTATTATAATGGTTACTCATGACATAAAAAATGCTCTTAGTTATGCATCACATATTTTGCATTTAGAACAGGGCAAGGACTTTTTTGGAACTGTCAAAGAATACAAAAAGTCAAAAATATCGGATTCTTTTTTAGGAGGTGGACAGAATGATTAGTGAAATGTTATCTTATGATTTTATTCAGAGAGCATTTTTAGGTGGCGTTTTAGTTTCATTATGTGCAGCTCTTTTGGGAGTTAGTCTGGTGTTGAAAAGATATTCAATGATTGGTGACGGCTTATCTCATGTATCTTTTGGAGCATTATCAATTGCCATTGCCTGTGGGATTGCACCACTTAAATTTGCTATTCCTGTAGTAATTGTTGCAGCATTTTTGCTCTTAAGATTAGCAGAAAACGGCAAAATGAGAAGTGATGCGGCAATTGCCATGGTATCGGCTTCGTCACTTGCAATTGGTGTAATCGTAACATCACTTACAACAGGATTAAGCACAGATATTTACAGTTATATGTTTGGTAGCATTTTAGCAATGTCAAAAGATGATGTTGTAGTAAGCGGCTTATTATCAGTAATCGTAATAATAATGTTTGTGGTATGCTATCACAAGATTTTTGCCGTAACCTTTGATGAAAACTTTTCAAAAGCAACAGGTGTAAAAGTTGGAATGTATAATACATTGATTTCTGTATTCACAGCTATTACTATAGTAGTAGGAATTAAAATGATGGGGGCAATGCTTATATCAAGTTTAATTGTATTTCCATCATTAACATCAATGAGAATTTTTAAAAGTTTTAAATCAGTAACTATCTGTTCGGCAATTTTGTCAGTAGTGAATTTTACAATTGGACTTATATGTTCCTACGGATTTTCAATACCGGCAGGTGCAAGCGTTGTAGTTGCTAATTTGATTATGTATATTATTTTTGCAATAGTTGCAAAAGTGAAAACAATGTAGTTGGAGGAAAACAAATGGATATTAATAGATTTCTTGAAGAACTTGACCGACTATTTGAAGAAAAAAATATAAATGATGTTGAGCCTTTTTTGCGCATAAGCATGGACAAGGCTACAGAAGAAGAAGATAAGTCAGCCCAGTTTACTATTTTAAATGAAATGATGGGATTTTATAGGGATACAAGTGAATATGACAAGTCCATAAAGGCGTGCCAGCAATGCATTGGTCTTATGAAAGAAATGAATATTGAGGGAACAGTGGATTATGCCACAGCTCTTCAAAATATTGCAAACGCTCATAGGGCAGCAGGTTTGCTTGAAGAGTCTCTTAATTATTACATGGAGACTTTTGCAATTTATGAAGAAAATATTGAGCCTGGAGATTATCGTTTTGCAAGTTTAAATAACAATATAGCACTGCTTTATCAGGAAATGGGAAACTACGAGAAGGCCGCCCAGCATTTGAAAAAGGCATTAGCCATTATAGAAAAAATTCCAGGAGCAGAAATCGAAGTTGCCACAACATTGTCTAATCTTGGGGCTTCATTGCTTGAAATAGAAGAAATACAGGAAGCTGAAGAATGTTTAAATAAGGCGTTGGAGATTTTTAAGAAAGACACAGTTAAGAATTTTCATTATAGTGCCGCATTATCTGCAATGGCAGCAGTCAAATGTAAGAAGGAAGATTATGCCGGCGCAATTAAGTTGTATGAAGAAGCATTGCCTGAAATAGAAATAAATATGGGCCAGGGCAGTGCCTATGAAATAACAAAGGATAACCTTGAAAAAGCAAAAGAAGCTTACGAAAAACAGCAGGCAGAAAAAACAGAAAAGTTGCAGGAAAATCCTGAGGAAATAAAACAGGAAGAAATTAATGATAAAAAAGAAAAGATAGAGAAAGAAAATCTTTCAGGTCTGCAGCTGGCGAAAAAGTTTTATGAAGAAGTGGGAGCTAAAATGATACACGAAAAGTTCCCTGAATATGAGGATAAAATAGCAGTTGGTTTTGTTGGCGAAGGCTCAGAAAGATTCGGCTTTGATGACCAATATTCAATTGACCATGATTTTGGACCGGGCTTTTGTATGTGGGTTACAAAAACTGTTTATAGTGAAATTGGTGAGCAGTTACAGGAAGAATATGATAAGTTACCAACAACATATATGGGAATTACTAGAATTAACACTCTTATGGCACAGGGAAGAGTGGGCGTACAGTTAATCGGTGATTTCTATGAAAAGTACACAGGCTTTAGACAAAGCCCTGAAAAGGTAGAAGATTGGATTAACATAGACGATTATAAGCTTGCCACAGTAACAAACGGCGAAGTGTTTAGAGATGATTTAGGAATTTTTACAGATATAAGAAATCATTTTATGATGCAACCTGAAAAAGCAAGACTTGTAAAACTTGCAAGAGAAATATCTGCAATGGCACAGACAGGTCAGGTAAATTATGGTAGGTCTATGGGACGAAAGGACTATGTAACTGCGACTTTGTGCATTGGACAGTTTATGGAGCATACAATGAAGTGCCTTTATATTCTTAATAAAAAGTATGCACCATACTACAAATGGCTCTTTAAGGGAATAGAAAAGTTGCCTATTTTACCGGAACTTGCAATAATGATTAATGATTTGGCAAGACTGCCGGATCAAAGGGAAATGTGGAATGAATATCAATACAACAATACTTCAGTAAATGAAAATGATCAGAAGGCTGTTGTAATTGAACAGATAGCAAGACTTATTATTAACGAACTGAAATCTCAGAAAATAATAGTAAGTGTTAATTCAAATTTCCTAAATGATTATGTTTCATTAATAATGGAAAAAGCAAATTACAACAGAGGAGAATTAATTGACGAAATAATTCATCTGGAATTTGAGGCTTTTGACAAAGTTCAAAATGTGGGTGGAAGAGCAGAATGTCAGAATAATTGGCCATATTTTTATTTGATGAGAAAAAGCCAGTATTTAACATGGACTGATGACATGCTTTTGTGTATTAGAGATTTGTGGCTGGAAAACAAGCAAAAAGGTTGGAACATGATTACCGAGAAATATGGCAGAATGATGGAAAGCACAAGCCCTGAAGAATACAAGGAGCTTGCTAAATACTTTCCTGAAAAGTCAGACAAAACAAGAGCCATAGTAGCCCAAATTGCTGAAATACAGGTTCAGTGGATGGAAGATTTTGCTAAAGAATATCCAAAACTTGCATCACAGGCAAGAAACATTACAAGTGAGACAGACTCTGTATATGACACAAGTTATGAAACATATTTAAAAGGAGAATTACTCACATATTCAGATACGCTACTTAAGATGTACGCTGAGTTTATAATTGACTTGTATAACAGAAATGAAAACCTTGCAAAATTAACTATAGAGAATACAGCTAAATTGCAAGGTTATGATAGTTTAAGAAAGGCTGAAGAAAGCCTTAACTAAATTTAATTTTTTTATGGAATTATAGAGAAATACTGAGGACAAAAATAATGAAAATCATGTCAGTTTGTGGCATATAGATGAATGGAGAGTATTATGGGATTTTTACCGATTTCTAAAAAGGACATGAAGGAACAGGGTATAGAGCAACTGGATTTTGTATTTGTAATTGGAGACGCTTATGTAGACCATCCTTCTTTTGGACACGCAATAATCAGTCGTGTGTTACAGGCACATGGATATACAGTTGGTATTATTTCACAGCCTGACTGGAAAGATGACGATAGCATTAATATATTGGGAGAACCAAGACTAGCCTTTTTGGTAATGAGTGGAAACATGGACTCTATGGTAAACCATTACTATGTATCGAAGAAAAGAAGAGACAGTGATGCCTACACTCCGGGCGGTGTTATAGGAAAACGTCCTGACCATGCGGTTGTGGCATACTGCAATCTTATAAGACATACACATAAGGAGACACCTATTATTATAGGTGGTATTGAAGCCAGCCTTAGAAGAATGGCTCATTATGATTATTGGAGCAACAGTTTTAAAAGGTCTATTTTACTGGATGCGCAGGCAAATCTTATTTCCTATGGTATGGGTGAAAAGTCAATCGTTGAAATAGCAGATGCATTAAATAGTGGCATGGATGTAAAAGACATAACTTATATTCCGGGAACAGTTTACAAGACAAAGGATTTGTCGCTGGCATATGATCCAATTGTACTGCCGGCTTATGAAGACATGAAAGCAGACAAGTTAAAGTATGCCGACAGCTTTAGAGTTCAAAGTGAAAACACAGATCCTTTTAACGGTAAAACATTAGTGGAACCATATCCTAACGGTATGTATGTGGTTCAGAATCCACCACAGATGCCATTAACAAAAATGGAAATGGATGATGTGTATGATTTACCATACGAAAGAACTTATCATCCATCTTATGAGAAAGACGGCGGCGTGCCGGCAATTGCGGAGATACAGTTTTCCTTAATTAGTTGTAGAGGCTGTTTTGGTGCCTGTAGTTTTTGCGCTCTTACATTTCATCAGGGACGAATTATACAAACGAGAACTCCTGAATCAATTATAAAAGAAGCAAAGAAAATTATAGAAATGCCTAATTTTAAAGGCTACATTCATGATGTAGGCGGTCCAACAGCCAACTTCTATCATCCTGCTTGTAAAAAGCAGTTAAAGCATGGTGTATGTAAACACAAGCAGTGCCTATGGCCAAAACCATGCGAGAATTTGGATACAGATCATAGTGAATACTTAAAACTTTTGCGTAAGCTTAGAGAACTTCCAAAAGTTAAAAAAGTATTTGTACGTTCAGGTATAAGATTTGACTATATTATGGCAGACAAGGATAAGAACAGTACATTCTTTAAGGAGTTGGTTCAGTATCATATTAGTGGTCAGTTAAAAGTTGCCCCTGAACATATTTCAGACAAGGTGCTTTCATATATGGGAAAACCGGAAAATTGTGTTTATGAAAGCTTTATTGACAAGTATTATAAGCTTAATGAAAAGGCAGGCAAGAAGCAGTTTGTTGTACCTTATTTAATGAGTTCACATCCAGGTTCTGATATGAAAGAGGCGGTAAAACTTGCAGAATATCTTAGAGATATTGGTTACAACCCGCAGCAGGTACAGGATTTTTATCCAACACCGTCCACAATGTCAACAGTAATGTACTACACAGGAGTTGACCCAAGAACAAGGAAACCGGTGTACACACCTAAGAATCCACATGAGAAGGCAATGCAAAGGGCATTAATGCAGTATAGAAATCCAGCCAATTACGAGTTGGTAAAAGAAGCCTTGCACATTGCAGGTAGGGAAGATTTAATTGGTTTCGGACCTGAATGTTTAATTAAACCAAGACAGTTTAAGAAAGATAAAGACAGATATCAAAACTACAAAGGAAAAAATAATTCAGGCAAAAAAGATAACAAGAAGAGTTCCAGCAAGAATGGCTCGGGTAAAAATTCGGGAAAACATCCTGAAAGAAACCAAGGCAGAAATGCAAAAACAAAGAACTCAAAGAAGCAAAATAGTAAAAATAGAAAAAGATAGTATAAAGTCTCGTAGCAGGTGAAAACACATTTGTTACGAGACTTTTTTACAAAAAAAGTGTCGTTCATTCCCCAAAAAGTACCGTTTATCGCAAAAGTGAAAAAATAGCTGAAATGTTTGATATAATGCATACAAGGAGGATACGAATAAATGAGTACTAAAAGAAAGAACAGGAGGATGAAGTTATGAATACTCAGAAACAGAAAAAAAATAAAAAAGATGTAGCACGTTTATTAAGCATATTATTGGTGGTTGTTTCGTTAAGTTTTCCACAAAAAAATATATATGCAAGTTATTTAGGTGAATCATTATCGGGTGAAAACGAAAATCTTACAGAAGATGAAATAAGTAGAATAAAAGAAATGGCAAAAGACACTTCTTATATAAGAGATGAAGACGATTTTGATAGCATAGAGGCTTATAATATGTATATAAAATACTGTAAGGAAAGTAAAAACATAAAAAGTCTTTTGCAAAATGTAGATTTTACATTTTCAAACACTATTAATTCTAGAGTGGCGGGGAATATCTCTGCAAAAAAGGAAATAACGCTAATTGGGTTAGGGGGAAAACAGTTAGATAAGAATTCTGTAACGAGTAATGCTATACAGGCATTTTATATTGGAAGTAAATATGTTTATACGGTTCAAAAATCATCAAAAAATGTATATTTATCAAGATTGTTGTTATCTGCTGATAAAACAAAAGCTACATTTGTAGATCAAATGATATTAGAGGACTTTGGACATTGTCAAACTTTGCAATATTTTGAATGGAAAAATACACCGTATTTTTGGATGGCATGCAGAGCTGATAATGGCAAAAAAACAAACAATAGTGGTACTCCATATTTTTGGAGTTTGGAAATAGCTCGAGTTAAATATGAACCTGGTGTAACTCATGGATATAAATACTATAAAAGGCTAACAGACATTACGAAAGCAAATAAGACACAAATAGCAATGGGAAAAACTAAAAGATGTGATGCTGCATTGTCTTCTGATAAAAAAACACTTTTAGTTTGGTGTAGAAATACGGATAATAAAATGCAATTTAGTAGATATGATACAAGCTCAGTTAATAAAGCTTTAGATGCTGAAAAAAGTAATGAATTGTCTTGTGGTTCTTCTAAATTAAAAAATGCTTTTTTAGCTAGTTTTTCAAGAAGTAGTGCAAATATATTTAGTGAGGCAGAGAGTAAGTCAGTACAAGGATTAGAATTAAATAATGCAAATTGTACATATATTGCCAGTGGCCCTTCAAAAGCAAATAAATATATAATAAAACTAGATAAAAATGGTTATATAATAAGTACAAGAGTAATAGCTAATAAAGAGTTGGTGTCAGGAACATTGTCAGAAATTGAAGGTTTGCAGCTAAAAGGGGATAGAGTATATTTTGGGATTTGTATGCACAACAGTGAACAGAAGAATGGTATACAATATATCTATTCTGTGAATAAAAGTTATTTCTAAGATTAAAAAGATGAAAGAAAAAATATAAAGGAGGACGACTATGATGAAAAGAATAATATCATTTTTGCTTATATGTTCATTATTATTAATTCCGAACACATATACAAAAGCAGATGGCAAAGTACAGTCGTATGGAGATTTTGAATATGAAATATCCACTAATGACAATAAAGAGAAGGAAGTTGTGATTTGTGGGTATACAGGAACAAATGAAATAGTAGATATTCCGGAAACAATAGCAGGAGAAAAGGTTGTAGGTGTATCTAAACTTGATGGCAGTAATACGAAAATTACAACTGTAAGATTAGCTAAATATGTAGAAAGAGTTAGCAGTTTACTGCCAACTGAAAAATATGAAGTAGTGGAAGATAATCCTAATTTTTCTGTAGAAAATGGCGTTTTATTTAACAAGGATAAAACAAAATTGTTAATATATCCTACAGAAAAAAAGGATGAGAAATACGTTGAACCGGCTAGTGTTACCAAGAGCGAAGGCGCAAATGACAATAAATATGTAAAACAATGGACTTTTTCAAGTAATAAGGAAAATAAAATAATAAAAGATTTTGCATATTCCGGTTGCCCTAATTTAGAGAAAATTGTAATTCCATCAAATATAGTAATTTTGGGAGAATTTAGTTTTGCTCAGTGTAAAAAATTAAAAACAATTGTTTGGAACAAAACATTACAACAAATAGGTGACACAGCTTTTTTTGAGTGCAGTAGTCTTGAGAACATAAAAATTCCAAATACTGTTTTTTACATCGGCAAGAGCGCATTTTCAAAATGTAATATCAAAAACTTAAAACTTTCTAAACGATTAAAGTATATTGAATCTTTTGCATTTTCGGATAACAGTATTCTGAAGAAAGTTGAAATTCCGAATACAGTTGTAAAGATGAGAAAAAATGCATTTCCTAAAACAACAAAAATTAAGAAGGCTTCATACTTAAGTCCTGTTGCAGATAAGGATTATTATTGTGCAAAAGCCATAGTGACAACCACAGTAAAGAATAAAAAGAAAAAGAGAGCCTACAAAGAAGAAAAGATTACCAAAATAAAAGGAAAGAAGAAACAGATTTTACAAAAAGGAAAGTCTGTCAGCTTAAAAACTCAAGTGTACATTAACAAGAAACTAATAAAGAATGGAGCGTTAGGCACAAACATATTAAGTTTTAAATCTTCTAATCCTAAAGTTGCAACGGTTTCTTCTAAAGGAAAGGTAAAAGCCAAAAAGAGAGGTGCCGCAACAATTTATGTAACACTTATGACAAAGCCTGAAAGTTACGAATATAAAGGGATTAGTGAAGAGGGCACTATCATAGTAGAAAAAATAAAAGAAGCAAAAAAATCATATAAAGTTGTGATAAAAGTAAAATAAGAATATTAAAAAGCAAAGAATAAGTGATGTAGCTGTAAGTTCAAAAAATGAGCTTGCAGCTATTTCTTATTACATAAAAAACGTTCCACAAATGGACTTTTCTAACTAAATATAGTACACTTAAAGGTGGAAATTTTAAAATTATCAAGGAGGATTAGAAAATGGATATTAAGACATTACAAAAAGATATGATCGCAGCAATGAAGGCAAGAGATAAGGCTAGAAAAGAATCAATATCAGCACTTATTCAGGCAGTAAAGAAAACAGCAATTGATGCAGGTTGTAGAGATGATATTCCTGAAGAAATGGTCAATAAAGTAATTTTAAAAGAATTAAAAACAGTTAGAGAACAGATAGATAGCTGCCCTGCTGACAGAACAGACTTAAAGGAAGAATATCAGGCAAGATATGATGTGTTCAATGAATACGCACCAAAGTTAATGAGTGAAGCAGAAGTTGAAGCAGAATTAAAGGAAAAATATGCAGAAGTTTTAGCAACAAAGAATAAAGGACAGATTATGAAAACAGTTATGCCTGCATTTAAAGGACGTGCAGACGGAAAAGTTATTAATCAGTTAGTAGCAAAACTTTGCCAGTAATTGATTTTCGGAGAAATAATTAGGTAGATACTTATGAAAAAAGCAATGATAAAAAAAGTAACAGCTTTTTTTTATCGCAGGAACTATGCTAATCACAGTAGTGCCAAGTCATAATAAAGTAACTGCAGAGGCGAAAGTTAATTCAATTAATTATGATTTTTTAAATAATGAACCGGGAATGGCTAGTGGAAAAAATCACAATATCCACAACCACTCCGGGAGATTATCAACTATATTGGGCTGATGACAAGGGCAAACCACAGGAAATAATAAAAATAAACAAAACAAAAATTACCAAAATTGGAAAGTCTAAAAATATAAAACACAAATAAAATATAAAAAAATACCAAATGCTTATAAATATGAAATTCAGTATGGAACAAACAGAAAATTTAAAGCAGCAAAAACAAAAAGAACAAAAAATACTAAATACACAATAAGCAAGTTGAAAAATAAGAAAACTTATTATATTCGTATAAGAGCATATGGATATCAGTTTGGTGAAAGAGTATATGGTAAGTGGTCCATAACAAAGAAACTAAAGATCAAAAGGAAAAAATAAAAATGAATGATAAAACAACAAAGATACCAAAAGAAGATATATTGGAATTGCTTAATGAATTGGAAAATGAAGAAAAAAATAATGAACCAATTCTTCGTGAAAAAGAAAAAACTCCAAAGAAATCTAACAGAAAAATTAGTACACCTAAGAAGCAGATATCTTTTGAGGGTATTTCATTATTAAAGAATTCTAATAAGAAAAAAGAAAATAGTGACAGCTTAAATATAAAAACAGGGGAAGCAGGTAGGGAAGAACAAAGACGAAAAGGTATGGACAATAGAAAGAAAAAAGTAAAACGTCAAAGAATAATAATCATTGATGTAGTTGTGTTAGTGATTATATTAGGAATGTTTTTGTTTGTTAAGTGCAGAAACAGAGATGCTTTTTCAGATAAAGGTGATTACAAAAACATATCTTTAAATGGTACATGGTACAAAGTTGATATTGATGATATGTATGTTGTGAAATTCACTGATGAAAAATTTCAGGAAGAAGATGTGTTCCATGAAAAATCAAACAAAGGAACCTATGAGGTTGGAAATCATGCAATGAAGATTAACAACAAAGTATACTCAATGAAATATGTTAATGAAAAATCAGACTATGAAGACATGCTGGATGAAAATGAAGGCAACTACGATTTAAAGAATTATTTTTATGTAATTGATAATCAGGGTAATAAAATTTATTACTTTAAGAAAGAAGATGATGCGGCAAATCAGTTGGATTACAATTATCAGACAAATGCTTATTATGAAAAGTCGGGCATGTTTGATGAAAACGGATTTGCAATTGATGAAGACGGTGTGCTTCTTGCATATAACGGTGATTTAAAAGAAGTAACAATTCCAAGTTCAGTAAAGGCAATTGGCGAAAATGCTTTTTCAGCAGATTTTAGCAGAGGCTTAAATACAGAAAAAGTCATTGTGCCGGCAAGTGTCAAAACTATTGAAACCGGAGCGTTCTCTTTTTCAAAAGTTAAAAACGTCGTGCTACAGGGCGGAAGCCAAAATGTAAAACAGGGAGCATACGACGAAAGTGAAATAACGGTGGAGAAAAATTAGAAAATTACTGCCTTCCAAATGCGGAAGGCAGTTTATTTTTTTGCAAGGAAAAGAGCAAATTCAAAAGCTGACAGGTAGGTTGGAACTTAAAACTTAAATTATTAAGAGAATAAAAAATAATACGAATTGTTTCTTTATTATATTAGAAATAGTTTGACAAAACTAAACTTAAATTAGCTAATGAATGATGATAGAATAATGCATGTACAAAAATATGGGAGGTAGAGATTATGATTAAAAAAATAATACTGGTATTAAGTGCAGTGTT
>OGOL01002017.1_pt1 | contig 16950 bp, 16 predicted proteins | sample 1552641 | NCBI WGS metagenome assembly OGOL01 (sample SAMEA2580140, study PRJEB22360) | human gut metagenome | biome: human gut; feature: human-associated habitat; material: faeces | place: Denmark | collected 2008/2010 | reverse complement strand
TGTTACAAAAGGTATTGTGGAGGAACGGTTGAAGGAACTTAAGTAGAGGAGTTTAAATACGAGAGGCGGTGCCACGCACCGCCTCTCTCTTTTGTGTATCTACTCTATCCTTACTTTTCGTATGTTAATCCAAAAATTTTATCAAGTACATTTGGCCATTCATCTAAATCCTGTTCATTACCATCAAATTCATAATAAACAACTTCAAATGTGCCTTCATCCATATTAAGTTGAAATTCGCAATTTACATCTTCACCATTCCATGTGCAGCCACCGGTAAAATCAACAATCTTCTGCTTATCTATTTCCGCATATCCCCAGTTTGGATTAGAAAAGTAATTATCAAACACCACTCCATAAGTATAATCGGGATAAGCTTCAGGCGAAGACTCCTTAATCAGCGAAACATAATAATCTTCGTCATTTGATGATTCACCATCCCCCGTTGATTCGTCTTCCGCTATTGGTTCCTCTGTCACCTCTGGTGTAGCCGTAGCCTCTTTAGATGAATTTTTTTTATACTTCTCCTTATACGCCTGATTATATAAAATATCCTCTTTCTGTGTCTCATCTAATGTAATCCCATTTTGAGAAGCATATTTCTGGAACATAGTATATAAAATTTCTTTCATTGTTGATTCTTGTTCTTCTTTTGATTTTCCAAATCCAAGAAAACTGACCTCCATCGGTGAGTTTACATCAATGTCAGAGATTGGAGCATACGAATCCGGATAATTGAACTGAATGGTAATGTCGTTTTCTACATCTCTATAGGTATACTTCGCATTAACTTCAACAATTAAATGTTGACCATCCTTATTTGAAAATGAATTAAAATACCCCCAATTGACATCTGTACATGCAGCCTCTATTGCCTGACCATACGTAATATTGGGAATACTAGCCGGTGCTGATATCATCGTATCAGATGATAAGTCATTTGTCGTTTTTTCATAAAAAATAGGAATTGCACATGCAATTATTGTAACTATAATAGATTCCACAATTGTAGTAATAATACGGAACGTAGAATAATTCAATTTTATTCTATGTCTTACAAAAAGAACACCAAATATAGCGAATCCTACTGGCAAAAACCTAAGCAACCATTTTATCCAAGTCATATTTTTCCTCCTGAAACTATGTGCACGACTAACAAAAATATAGCCCAGCATACATATTTATTTTATTCACTTTTCCATTCAACTTCGTATTCATCCATTAATCTATCACGTTCTTTTTCGTATTTATCATAAACAGAATCTGCATCTTCAATAAGTTCATTTGCTTTTGATATTCTATCTTCATCCTGCGTCTCAACAGCATCTACCATTTTATTAAATGCTTCTAATTTTTTTGTCCAATATTGAATAAGTAATGACTTCATCTCATTAAATTCAGTATATTCACCAAAATCCACATTACTTGCCTGTTTAACCATCTTTTCGTAATTCGGAATAACTGTATCCTGCAAAACCTGCTTAAATTCTGCATCTCCACTATTTTCATCTTCTTTCACCTTGGTATACGCATCATTCGCTTCTGTCTCTAGTTCCTTTGCTTCTGACAAATCCACGTTAATAAACTGAAGTAACCGGTCCTGCTTATCTGAATCCACACATCCGGTAACACCAACCATAACAACAAGTGTCATACACATCACTAATATTTTCTTTAAAGTTTTCATATAAATTCATCTCCATTTTCTTTGTTAAAATTATAATTTTGTTTTCTAGTAAGAACCAAATTTGTCATTTGCCGACATTATAACAATCTTATGACCTCGAATTGATTTTTCATCACTAAATCTACTAATCAACGCAAGTATTAATCCCATGATATCGGCACCAAACGTACCCGAAACCATCATAAACATTTCTTCACCATTTGGGGGAAAACTGTTTACAAACCACGAATTTGGTGGCGACATAAAGGATAATTTATAAACATCTTCATATGCCACACTATGAATACGCTTGTTATAATAAAAAATAATTCGTTCTGAAGTTAAAGCAATAAACTTTTTAGGCGGATTTGCACAACGCAATGCAGAATTAATCGCCAAAATTATTTTTTCATCTGCTCCTATTGCATTTGACAAAACCTGACACACACCGGAATAAAACGTATTATTCTTTTCCGGATAGGTAAAATCACTATTACTGCTGCATTTTTCATACAAACTGCTTATTAACTCGTCTGTTGTCTTTCCACTGCATAGTTCATCCACCATGATGTTCCAGCTTTCTTTACAGGTTTTACTCATATCCATGTCACGTTGAATAAACAAACGCTCCACAATATTTTCGCTTTTTTCCTCATTCGCAACTAAATATTCTCCGGTATTTGCCCGCTCAACCGTTTGGCGAAGTGCTTCCGTAAAATCTTGATAGGTTTTTGGTGCCCATAAAGTTACAAAAGAATATTTGCTTCCTGATTTTGTTGTAATAACCAGTTTGCTTCCAAATACACTCCAAAAAAGAACCACATCAATAACTAATGTAATTCCCATAGAAAAAATTGCACCTATTGCAAGCAGAATAAATAAAATAATATACAAAATACTCATATGCCGTTTTACATCAACAGACGCGATATCTTTATAACGAATTTCCCGTACCTTTTCATAATTTTTAGGAGCCGTTCGTATATTTAGCCTGTCCTCTGCGAAATCCAGCATACTTACAATTCTGCTATTAAAAAAACCTAATCTTTCTCCAGTTGCTGAACGAAATAAAATCTGTTGCCCTAATAAATCATTATCAACATAAATCTCCTGTTCATTCATTTTTACACCTCCTCTTTTTATATTTGTAAATAAAATTACTAAATACACTTTAATTGATACGAACAGAAATATCATTGGAAAAATACAAGATTATTTTCCTTTTTAGCCCCGCACCCACACAAAAAAGCACCCTTCCGGGTGCTCTCCATCTACCTTCAAATCCATTGATTCAATTCATATGAGCAGCACGATAAGCCGAGTTCTGTCGTTGAGTGACCATCTATCTGGACCTGCTGTTGCCAACAGGCTCTAGCGACCTACCCGAAAGCACGACGGGCCGCCGTATTGCTTCCTGTTCGGTCTTGCTTCGGATGGGGTTTACATATGCCCTCCCTGTTACCAGAGAGGCGGTGAGCTCTTACCTCGCCATTCCAACCTTACCACGGGCAAAGCCGTGGCGGTATATTTCTGTTGCACTAGCCTGGGAGTCGCCTCCACCGGACGTTATCCGGCATCCTGCCCTGTGAAGCTCGGACTTTCCTCACCCATTCCCTTTCGTCTGAATGGGCGCAGTCACTTGTGCTGCTCATAATGAAATCACCCTAATAATATACCACCACCGATAAATTCGCGCAAGATGGAATTCAGTGGAACATCATGTGGGTCAATTGGTAAGAAATAATCCAAGAACTTAAGCAGACGCTGTGCCTCCGCATATTCCGGACAATCCTTAGTCACCTGGAACAATAACGGGTCTGCATAAAGTTTCATAGCAGCCAGCTCATAAATCAGTGCCGAGTTAAACATCGCGTCTGCCTCTTCCTGATAAGGGAAAATATTCCGGCTCTCGCCGCGGCGGACGGAATCCCACATAGAAATCGTTTTCTGGGCTGTATTGCCACGGGTTCTTGCGTCTCTGATAATTCGGCGTAAAAGCCGTCCTTCCGTCGTTGGAATACGGTTGTGGTGATCGATATTTAATGTCGTCAGTGCACTGATATAAATCTTGTATTTATCCTTTTTCGGGATGGAATATGTCAGTTTGTCATTTAAGCCATGGATTCCCTCAATGACAAGGATATCCTCACTGCCAAGCTGCATAATCGGTTTATCGTATTCTCTCATACCGCTGATAAAATTATACGTTGGCAGCTGAACCGGCTCGCCGGCCAAAAGATTCGTCAAATCTTCATTAAACTGCTTGGTATCAATCGCACCAAGGCACTCATAATCATATTTTCCGTTGGCATCTCTTGGTGTATCTTCACGATTTACAAAATAATCATCTAAACCAATCGGATGAGGTTTCAAACCAAGGGTGCGAAGCTGAGTCGACAAACGATAAGAAAATGTTGTTTTACCGGATGACGATGGTCCTGCGATTGTCACGATACGGCAGCCGCGCTCCGCAATCTGCACCGCAATATCTCCAATCCGTTTTTCGTGCAGTGCCTCCTGTGTCAGCATCAACTCCTGAAAACCACCATTCACAATGATTTCATTTAACTCGCCAACTGTAGAAACCTGCATTTTTTCACTCCACTCATTTGCCATCTGCATCGTGTGGTACTGTTTTATGCTTGGTTTAAATTCGGGCATTGTAACAGGTGCCTCTTTTTTCGGAACCACAAAGACAAAACCATCTTCAAAAAGTTCCAGACGAAAATGAGTCAGAATACCGGTGCTGTATGGCATGGCACCATAATAATAATCTGTAAAATCACCTAAATGATATACCGTCATGCGTGAATTTCTGCGGTATTTCAACAATTTGCTCTTATCTGCCATATGCTTTTTTTCAAACATCCGTCTGGCATCTCTGGTGCGCATCACAACTTTTTCAAAACGGATATCTTTTTTTACATCCTCACGCATCCGTTTTTCCAAACGGTCAAGCAGTTCCTTTGTCGGTTTTTCTTTTGAATTTAAATGACAGTAATAACCACTGTCTAAACAAAAATCAATCGTTATGCGGTCCTCTTCCTTAAATGCCTTTTCTTCCTGAATTGCCTTCAGTAAAAGCATTGACATACCACGTATGTAAGCACGCTTGCCATCACTGTCTTTTGTTGTACAAAAAGAAACCGTCGTTCCATCAATCACTTCATGGTATAATTCCTGAATCACACCATCTACTTTTGCAACAATAATTGGAAACTCATATTCTTTTTCCACCTGTTTACTTATATCAAACAGCGTAGTTCCTTCTTCGCATGTTATAGTTTTATCTCTCCATGTAATTTCCATGGCAATTCCTCCCTTCCGTTAGGAAAACAAATTAGAATTTGTTTAAAATCCAGTTAAGCCCCGTAATCTCTTCTGTCAATTCTTCCACACGGACACCGGCACCGGATGTCTTTTGCATTTTTAATGTTTCCTGCAATTTCATTTTTTTATCCCGTTCATCCAGCAAATAACTGCGATAAGCAGCATCACCCGCTTCCGGTAAAAGTCGTCCGTACTCATACTCAGCCGGCTCATAAGGAGTTTTTTCTTCTCCTCTTACTGCACGCATCACAAGATATGGTTTTCCGGCATCCATACAAAACTTTTCCTTTTCAATGAAAAAGCCTATCTTATGAATCATCTTTCTGACTTCGCATAAATCGGACTGCGCCTGAATTACAAGCGTGGAAACCTCCTGTATAACTTCCGGTGACTGCTCAAGAATCCGGCAGACTAACATACCGCCCATACCGGCAATCAAAACAGTATCGACCTCTCCTTGATTTAACGCCTGCATGCCATCACTCAAACGGCAGTCAATGCAATCACTAAGACCTGCCTTTTCAATATTTTTTCTTGCATGAGAAAGTGGTCCCTCATTGATATCCATGGCAATAACTTTTTTACATGCTTTTTTTGAAGCAAGATAAAGAGAAACATAACCATGGTCACAGCCGACATCCGCCACTTTTGCTCCATCCGGTACAAGCGAAGCATTCATTGCCATGCGGGCAGACAATTCTATTGTATGCTGCATTAGTCCAAATAATCCTTTAATTTACGGCTGCGGCTCGGATGACGGAGTTTACGAAGTGCCTTCGCCTCAATTTGGCGGATACGCTCTCTTGTTACGTCAAATTCTTTGCCGACTTCCTCAAGTGTACGGGCACGTCCATCCTCTAAGCCAAAACGTAGACACAGAACTTTCTGCTCTCTCTCAGTTAACGTTCCAAGAACCTCCACAAGCTGCTCTTTCAAAAGAGTAAAGGCTGCTGCTTCTGCCGGCACCGGTACATTATCATCCTGAATAAAGTCACCCAGATGACTGTCTTCCTCTTCACCGATTGGTGTCTCAAGAGAAACCGGCTCCTGTGAAATCTTCTGAATCTCACGCACGCGCTCAACCGGAAGTCCCATCTTTTCCGCAATTTCTTCCGGATACGGCTCACGTCCCAATTCCTGCAAAAGCTGGCGCTGAACACGGATTAATTTATTAATTGTCTCCACCATATGAACCGGAATACGAATCGTTCTTGCCTGGTCGGCAATCGCTCTTGTAATCGCCTGACGAATCCACCAGGTAGCATAGGTACTGAATTTGTAACCTTTGCGGTAATCAAACTTTTCAACCGCTTTAATCAGTCCTAAGTTTCCCTCCTGAATCAAATCCAAAAACAGCATACCACGTCCGACATAACGTTTGGCGATGCTGACAACCAGACGCAGGTTTGCCTCTGCCAGACGTTTTTTTGCCTCCATATCACCGGCTTCCATTTTCATTGCCAGTTCTTTTTCCTCCTCGGCGGTCAAAAGCGGCACTTTACCGATTTCTTTCAGATACATACGAACCGGGTCCTCAATGCTGACACCATCCGGAACTGCCATTTCGATATTTTCCAGTTCTTCCTCGGTTAGCTCATCTTCAACATCCAGAATAATGTCATCCTCAGTGTCACTTTCCGGCACCATTGCAACAATTCCTTTATTTTCCAAATACTCGAAAACTTTTTCGGTCTTGTCATCATCAAGTTCCATTCCCTGGTCTGCGAACACCTTCTCAATTTCACTGAGTTCCAGTACATTTTCCTTTTTCTTGCCCAATTCAACAAGCTCATTCATAATTGTCAGCATTTTCTGCTGTTCGTCTACATTTGTATTTTCCTTATCCATCTTTTCCTCCATTTCTGTTGTCAAGCAACGGCTCTTTTAAAATGAAATCTGTAATGTTTGTAACTTTCTTTTCTCTTCCATAAGAGTCTGTAGTTCTTTCATGTCCGTCACATGCCTGCTCCGGTATTCCAGACTGTACTTTTTGATACTGTGCACAACTTCATTCAGTGCTTTCTGCTGTTCGGTATCTTTACTGATTTCTTTTAATTCTTTATTAAAAATTCCGGCTACCAGAGACTGCTCCTCTTTGCTTTGGAATTTACTGATAATCATGGCCGGCTCTACTTTGCCGGTAGTTTCATACTGCTCATAAATCATCTGCGCCACTTCGTGATACGGCTCATCCACAAAATCTTCGGCGGATAAAATTCCTTTTGTCTTTTCAAACAAAACCGGGTCATTACTAAGCCATGTAAGAAATACACCTTGGCTTTTTGCAATGCCGTCTTCCTTTTGTCTTGCCGTTTTCACCATGCGCTCCTGCCGCCTCTTCTCATAATCAATGCCAACCATTCTGGCACTGTGATAGGCAACCAGTTTTTTGAAATCCTCGGTTCTTACGCTATATTCTCTGCAAAATGCCTCCATGTAATTCGTCCGCTCAATTTCATTATCAAAAGTTAAACATTTTTTTGCCACTTCATTCATAAATGACGTTTTGGATTCCGGATCATTCATGTCATATTCTTTCATCAGGTTGTCCACCTCATAAAAGAAACTCGATTTTGCCTGTTCAATCCTCTCCTTAAACGCCTCCGGCGAAAGACCTTTCATAAATTCATCCGGATCTTTATACGGACGCATATTGATTACCTTGACACGAATCCCCGCTTCTTTCAGCATCGGAATCGCACGCATCGCCGCTTTCACCCCGGCGCCGTCACTATCGTAGCACAGATATACCAAATCCGTATACCGCTTTAACAAACTACAGTGCTGACTCGTAAATGCCGTACCAAGGCTTGCCACCGCATTTGTGAATCCTGCCTGATGAAGTGCAATCACATCCATATAGCCCTCACAAATAATCATGCCTTCACCCTGCTTGCCGTGCACAAAATTTAACCCATACAAATTTCGGCTTTTATCAAAAACCATTGTTTCCGGCGAATTTAGGTACTTTGGTTTGGCATCCCCCATCACTCGGCCGCCAAAAGCAATCACGCGGTTATTCCTATCTAAAATAGGAAACATCACTCGGTTCCAGAACTTATCATACACGCCACGCTTTTCATCATAAGTGAAAAGTCCGGTTTCTTTGAGAACCGAATCCGGATAGCCTTTGGATTTTACATACTGGTAAAGAGGACTTCCACCTTTTCCTGCAAATCCAAGTCCAAACCGCACAATAGTCTCCGGCTTTAACTCACGTTTTGTCAGATATTCATAACCAATCTTTCCCTGCTCACTTTTCAAACAGGCAAAATAATAATTGGCTGCTAACTTGTTAACTTCCAGTATCGAATCCCGCAAATCCCGGCGTTTTCTGTCGTTTTCCGAATTACCTTTTTCCGGAAGTTCCATCCCTGCCTGCTCGGCAAGCCGCTCTAAAGCTTCCACAAACGTAAGGTTTTCATATTCCATTAAAAAAGTAAATACATTGCCGCCGGCACCACATCCAAAACAGTAATACATCTGCTTTGACGGGCTCACGGAAAAGGATGCTGTCTTTTCATTATGAAACGGACAAAGACCAACATAATTGCTGCCGGTCCGTTTCAGATTTACATAGGAAGAAATAATATCGACAACATCACTTCTTTGTCTCACTTCTTCCACAAAATCTTCTTCGTAATACATGCCCATCACTCCGTTACTTTTCTTCCCTACAACACAGACCATGTGCGAGGAATTGTCAAACTCTGGTATGTCGCTACCGCATACCGGTCGGTCATTCCTGCGATAAAATCACAGACCACACGCTCAACGGATGCCTCTCCGGATTTTAACATCTTGCCATATTCTTCCGGGAGTTTTTCCACATGGTCAATATAATATTTATATAACTGGCCAATCATATACTCGGCTTTTCCCTCTTCCGCTTTTGCAACGGAATTGACATACACATTTTCAAACATAAAAGCACGGAGACCGGTCAGCGCTTCCCGCATTGTGTCCGATTGAATAATATCATTTTTATCCATACTGTTACGAATCAAATCGTGTATCAGCGTATTGAGACGCTCTCTAAGAGTATTTCCCAAAATCTCGGTATATTCACGGGGAATATCCTCTTCTTTAATGACCTTTCCCCGGATTGCATCGTCAATATCTGAATTGACATACGCAATCTTATCACAGAGTCTCACAATTTTTCCTTCCAGTGTCGATGGATTTCCGGAAGTCGAATGATTCCGGATGCCATCCCTTACTTCAACCGTAAGATTTAATCCCTCGCCATCCTTTTCAAGGCACTCCACCACGCGGACACTCTGCTCCTGATGATGAAATCCCTCGGAATATATTTCATTCAGAATCCGCTCACCGGCATGTCCAAACGGTGTGTGTCCCAAATCATGTCCAAGTGCGATTGCCTCCGTCAAATCTTCATTCAGACGAAGTGCTTTTGCAACCGTTCTCGCATTCTGCGACACTTCTAAAGTATGCGTCATTCGTGTGCGGTAATGGTCTCCTTCCGGTGCAAGAAATACCTGCGTTTTCCCCTTTAACCGCCGAAACGATTTGGAATGAAGAATCCGGTCACGGTCTCTTTGATAAACCGGACGCAGGTCACATTGCTCTTCGTATGTATCGCGCCCCTTAGACTCATCACTAAATGCCGCATATGGACTTAGTATGTCATGTTCTCTTTTTTCTAAATTTTCACGTATTGTCATATCCACTCTTTCCTGCCTTTCGGGATTAAGCAAAAAACAACTACATTAGGAAAATTACAACATAAGGATTTTATTTCCTTTTTTTCTTAAAAAGTTTTTGCAGATTTCTAAAAAATAGTGTATGCTAAAAGATAGATTTCGATTACATAAGGAGGTGCATCATGGCAAGAGGAGCAGGAAAAAACGGTTGGGCACTCTTTTTACTGATTTTAGCAGGTGTTGTTCTTGGCAGCTTTATCAGCCAGCTGACAAGCGGAGTTGCCGGCCTGTCGTGGCTGAATTTTGGAAAAAGTTTCGGATTAGCAAAACCACTTACCTTAAACTTAGGCGTATTGGTTCTGACTTTCGGACTGACAATCAAATTCACCATTGGCAGTATCATCGGAATTATTGTTGCCGCTATTATTTACCACTTTATCTAGGATTTTATCATTCCCGCTTTTTCAGATTGGTAAAAGGTACCGTCTTTGCGTATCAAAATAATCTGAATCTGCGGGTGTTTTTTTTGAAAAGCAATTGCCTTTTCTTCTCCCATAACTGAAAGTGCGGTCGCATACGCATCCGCCATCGCCCCATTTTCCGCAATTACCGTAACCGATGCCAGATTATTATCTGCCGGCATACCGGTTCTTTTATCCATGATATGATGATACAGTTTTCCGTCTTTTTTGAAATTTCTCTGATAAATTCCACTGGTAATAACCGCCTTATCCTTTACCTTTACTGTGCCATAAATACTGCTTCCATCGGATGGGTCCGTAATTCCTACCGTGTATTCCGTGTCATCCGGTTTCATGCCGATTGTCTGCACATTTCCACCTAAGGAAAGAATACAGGAAGTAACTTTTTTCTCTTTGCAAAGATCAATAATTTTCTGGGACAGATAGCCTTTTGCCGCCGCTCCCAAATCAATTGCCATGCCGGATGGAATCCTCACCTGACAATCCGAAAGAAGTTCTATCTTTTTATAATCAATCTTTTTTATAACAGCATCTCTTTCGGCTTTGTCCGGCACATGATATTTCTCTGTCGTAAATCCCCATAACTTCACAAGCGGGTAAATTGAAATATCAAACAACCCATCCGTATCATTTCCATATTGAATACAAGCAGAAAGTAAGTCATATGTTTCCTTCGAAACTGTGACTTTTTTCCCACCTGCAGCATTAATCTTTGAAATCTCACTGTCTGCTTTGGTAACGGATAAAGTTTTCTCTAACTGCTGAATTTCGGAAACAGCCGCTGTCATCGCCTGTTCTCCGTTTTCTCCGTAAAAAGTCAGATTCATAATCGTGTCCATGGCAAAAATTTCACGCTCTGTCTTCTTTTCCTCAGAAGCTGCACATCCGGGAAGAAGAATGATGACACACAAAAAAAGAGAAATCCATTGTTTCACTCGCATCGCATGTCCTCCTTTGCCTTTTTTGAAAAACGACAGCCACAAAAATCCTGCCGGTACAAATCATATTCTCTTGACAGTTCAATACTTCTTTTATACCCATTTTTCTTCTTAAAATCCGATGGCAGGTAGTAGACACCGTAGTTTTCAGAAAGTTCTTCTCCAATCTGCATTAACAAATCCGCATTTTTGTGAGGGCTGATAGAAAGTGTCGTACAAAAATAGTCATACGTACCCTCTTTTGCGTATTTTGCGGTTTCCTCCAACCGGAGTCTGAAACACTTTGCACATCTTGGCCCCCGCTCCGGATCATTCTCATGCCCTTTTGCCATTTTTTCAAAAAGCTCCGGTTCATAATCGGCATCCTGCATATGAATTTCTTTTCCAAAAGGCGCTGTCTGCAAAAAACGCTTTAACTCCTCTTTTCTTTTTTGATACTCACACGCTTCCGAGATATTCGGATTATAAAAAAATACCGTAATATCAAAAAAATCATGCAGATATTCTAATACATAACTGCTGCATGGTGCACAGCAGCAATGAAGAAATAATCGTTTTTTTTCTGAAAACGATGCCAATAATTCATCCAGTTCTTTCTGATAATTTCTGCGGTTCAAGGTCTCATTCTCCTTCCATTAAAGTTATGACGCCTGCTAAATTTCCCCGTCTGCCACCGGTCGCACGGTGGGAAAACAGCCAGTCGAAATGACAGCAGGTGCATACGCCACTCACCTCAATCTGTTCTTTCGGGATACCGGCTTCTAATATAATTTCATTTGCCCGCCATAAATCGAGCTGATATTTATGTGCCGGTTTCTCTTCTAAAATCTCCTGCCACTGCTCCTCTTTAAATTCTTTCTGAAAAGCAGCCGCAACATCTTCGCTCACTTCGTAGCAGTCTTTGCAAATCGATGGTCCGATTACCGCAAGGATATCTTTGGGATTGGAGCCAAATTCCTCTTCCATGCGGCGCACCGTTTTTTCTCCGATTCGCTTTACACTTCCCCGCCAGCCGGAATGACTTGCCCCAATTGCTTTTTTTACCGGGTCATAGAAAAACAACGGCACACAGTCCGCAAAAAAAGTCATCAAAACTACTTTTTTATCATTCGTAATCATTCCGTCGACGCCAATGATATCCGATTCTCTGACAACACCTTTTCCACAGTCTTTTTCATCAACGCGTAAAATTTTTGTCTCGTGTACCTGATTACTAAGCACCACATTTTCCACCGGATAACCGACGGCTTTTGCAAATCTTCTATGGTTTTCAAGCACGGCTTTCTCATCATCGCCTCTTGTAAAACTTAAATTCATAGTCGCACAGTCTCCCACACTGACACCGCCTAATTTCGTAGAAAAACCGTGTTTGATTCCCGCCTTCTCAAAAAGAGGGAATGTCAAATATACCACACCATCTTTTTCATTTTTTATCATTTTTTCGCACATATTTTCCTCCTGTCTGGTATACTTATAAGTGAAATTTGTAATCCTAATTTCATACATGGAAAGGAGATTTTTAATATGCCTTGTATTTATGCCCATAATTCCTTTGGCAAAGAAGTACAAAAAATGCTTCCCAAACCACTTAAAAATACCATTCGCCGACACCCTGCCGCTTTCCGTATCGGATTGCAGGGACCGGATTTTTTATTTTTTTATCATCCCTTATTAAAATGTAAAACCAACCAATTAGGCTATCACCAGCACAGTCATGCGTTCGATGCCTTTCTTGCTTACGAACTGCCCATCATCCGAAAACTTGGAACAGACTCTGCCGCCTATGCCTATTTGCTCGGCTATATCTGTCATTTTGCGCTCGACAGCGAATGTCATACCTATATCATTCCAAAATCTACGGAAGCCGGAAAAAATCATCTGGTAATGGAAAATGAGTTTGACCGGTTTCTGCTGAAAAAAGATGGTTACAACGCCATCTCCTATCCTATCTGGCACATGATTCCAAAAGACAAAGCCACCATCCATGCCATTTACGAAGTATACCGCCCATTTGCTCTATCAAAACATAAAATCAAACGGGCTCTTTCCGGTATGCGTTTTTATAAGAAGCTTCTAACCTGTGGCTGCTCTTTGAAACGGTTTGTGATTCGTCTGCTTATGAAAATCACATTCCACTACAAACAGCTTGAGGGACACATGATGACACTCTGTGCCAAATCCTACGCAAAATACACCAACGCCGCCCTCTTAAAATATTATAAAAAATCAATTCCTTTAGCCAATGAATTGATTTTGGATTTTCACAAAAGTGTGACGCAGGGAAAACCACTTCACAAACGGTTTCACACGACACTTAAAAGTAACGAGCCGCTTGACTAGTCCATCAGTCCTAAATCCCTGCGGTACTGCCTCAAAAATTCATACACAAGCGTTCTCTTTTCGTGCCAGAAGCGCTTGCCGGGTGCTGTCACAAAATCCATCTGTTTCATATGACGGTAGGTATATTTTTCAAAATGCCTGCAAACCTCATTAAACGATGGATTTTCTTCTTTGGACGTAATCCACGAATCGAGCACAATTCCCATTGCTCCGGTATCATCTAACATATCCGCTTCCATCAGAACAACCAACTCCAATGGCGTTGTTTTCTCATGCAAAAGCCGCTTATTTGGGTGTTCTAAAATCAAATAACAGATAAAATCAATCTGTTCGGGCGTATACGGACGCCGTTCCAAGTAATCCCTGCAAATAGCGGCACTTTCTTTGGCGTGTCCTTCATCTCCCTGCACGGCATATCCTACATCATGGAAAATTGTTGCAATCTTTAAGGATTCAACATCTAAACTGTCATCCTTTAACTCTCTCGTAATGCGGAGCATCCACTGATAAACCCGCAGTGTATGGGCGTATCGGTCATATTCAATTTTGTTCTTACTCTTATCGCCCTTTCTGCGGTCATAGCTGTAAAGCATTTCTTCCACATACTGGAACATCTTGCGATGCTGTTTCATGATTTGCTCCATTTCCAATATATTTTTTCTGATTTTTCTTACAAATCAGTATTATAGCACAGCTTTCCCCATTTGTGCAAAGAAATCAATACCAATGTTTGACAAAAGACTGATTTGTATGTTACAGTAAGCAATACGATTTGATTTAAGGAGTTTAGTATGAAAATTAAGTTATCCGAACATTTTACTTATCATAAATTATTACGTTTTGTCTTTCCTTCCATTGTCATGATGATTTTCACATCCATCTATGGCGTAGTGGATGGTCTTTTTGTGTCCAATTATGCCGGAAAGACAGCGTTTGCCGCAATCAACCTCATTATGCCGTTTATTATGGCACTCTCCGCCCTTGGTTTCATGGTCGGAACCGGTGGCAGTGCCATTGTGGCAAAAACTCTTGGTGAAGGCAAAGAAAAAGAGGCCAACCGATATTTTTCCATGCTTATTTATCTGACAATTTTTGGCGGCATCGTTTTAAGTATCCTTGGAATTTTACTTGCAAGACCGGTCAGCATCGCACTTGGCGCCTCCGGAGACCTTTTAGACTATTGTACTCTGTATGGGCGCATTACATTTTTATCGTTAACACCGTTTATGCTGCAAAATGTATTTCAGTGCTTTTTTGTCACGGCGGAAAAACCAAAACTTGGTTTACTCGTCGTTGTTCTTGCCGGTGTTACGAATATGGTGCTGGACTACCTGTTTATCGCCGTGTTTGGCATGGGACTTGTCGGTGCCGCCATTGCAACCGTCTGTGGCGAATGTATCGGCGGCTTTGTACCATTAATTTATTTTGCTGCCAAAAATTCAAGTCCGTTTCGCTTAGGAAAAACCAAATGGTATCCTTTTATCTTAAAAAAGACTTGTACCAACGGCTCCTCGGAATTGATGACAAACTTATCCAGTTCTATCGTAAACACCTTATTCAATTTCCAGCTTATGCGCTTTGTCGGCGAAAACGGCGTAGCTGCTTACGGAACAATTATGTATGTTAATTTTATTTTTGTTGCGATTTATTTTGGATATTCCATCGGCAGTGCTCCTATTGTCAGTTACCACTATGGCGCACAAAATCACAAAGAATTAAAGAATTTGTTGAATAAAAGTCTGCGTTTTACCGGTATCTGTGGCATTTTCATGTTCATACTCGCCCAGTTGATTGCGACACCCCTTGCCCGCATTTTTGTTGGATATGATGTGGATTTGTTTGAATTAACCAGACATGGCTTTCGAATTTACTGCACAACATTTCTTGTGTGTGGACTTAATATTTACGGCTCCTCATTTTTCACAGCCTTAAATAATGGACTATTATCGGCGCTGATTTCTTTTTTGCGAACCCTTGTATTCCAAGTCAGCGCTGTCCTGATTCTGCCCATTTTCTTTGCGATTGACGGTATCTGGTCATCGGTTCTTTTAGCAGAACTGCTTACCTTAGTCGTCACTGCCATCTGCATCATTAAAAAGCGCTCCCGCTATCATTATTTCTGATGTTCGGCAAAGATTTTATCTACCGCCTGCATCGCATTAAGAACGGTCTCATCCATTTTGTAGCAATAATGAGAACCGTTTCTGCCAATCGTATATAAATTTTTTATTCCATCAACAAAAGAAAGTAATTCTCCCTTCTTTTCGTAGCTGCCGGCATACGCCGGATAAGCTTTCGGAACATACTCTCTATGATAGCAGACTACTTCTCTGCCTGATTCAATAAAGCCGATTTTTTTCAGTTCTGACACAGCGATTTTTGCGCACTCATCTTCCGACAAATTCCAAAAGTCGTCCCCCTCTTTGCAGAAAAATTCAAGCCCCAGCCATAACTCATTTTTCTTTTTTACAAGATATGGCGACCAATTATTATATACTTGAATTCTGGCAAGTTTTATTTTCGGATCCTGCACATAAATCATGCACTCCGGAAAATTTTCAATGGAAACTGCTCCATTCGATAGTTCCGGCCACTTAATGCACAATCCCATAATCACGCAATCACGGTATTTTAACCCATCGGCAATCGTCCGCAAATAAATCGGAACGTTTCCCGTCATATTGGCAAACAATGAACTTAACGGCATCGTTGAAATGACAACATCCGCCTCCTCAAATACTCGTTTTCCGTTTGATTTTATATAACTGATTTTTTTCAGCATATTATTATCTAAAACAAGTGAGTCTACCATTGCTCCCAATTCAATAATTCCACCTCTTTTTTTTATCTTCTCTGCAACCTCCTGCCACATTTGACCGGCTCCCAATTTGGGATAGAGAAAATATTCTGTCTGAACTCGATTTTCCCCATGCATTGTTCCCTGCTCACAGGAAAGATTTCTTAGAGACTCTCCCCAGCATTTTTCCATATAATCCTGCAGAAAGGTTTGATAAATAGTTTGTCCAAACCGATTCATGTAGTAGTCTTCTAATGTATGTTCTTTCCTCTTCTTTATTTTACTTTTTATCAAGCCACATATACATTTTAAAGTACGAAAGCTGCCAACCTGATTTCTGAATTTTCGGTCAAACAAAATCGGATGACTAACATAATTCCCTTTATAATACAGTTTTAATTTTTGTTTTCTCCGAAACATACGCTTGATATAGTTTACTCCTCTTGAAGGCAAAAATTGATTCCACCAATCTAAAACTTTTTCATTCACCATAAGAAAACGATGTCCTCCCAAGTCCATTCGATAATCTTGGAAGTCTACCGTTTTTGCTAATCCACCAATTTGATTTTTTTCCTCTAATACAAGCACCTGGCAGGAATCCGTCCGGTTTAGTATCTCATACGCCGCCGTAAGTCCTGCCGGGCCCGCCCCTATAACGATTACTTTTTTCATATAGTTTATTTTCTTTCTTTATGCAATATTTTGTCATGATTATATCACTATTAGATAACTA
>OGOL01002015.1_pt1 | contig 16987 bp, 15 predicted proteins | sample 1552641 | NCBI WGS metagenome assembly OGOL01 (sample SAMEA2580140, study PRJEB22360) | human gut metagenome | biome: human gut; feature: human-associated habitat; material: faeces | place: Denmark | collected 2008/2010 | reverse complement strand
CAGCAGCATCGCCGCGGCGGCGACCGCCGATATGATTCCGCGACGTCTCGCGCCCTTGTCTCCATCCATTGTCGTGAAGATACCGTTCATAATCTTCCTTTGTCATTCGTCGGTTTTCATTTCGGCCTCGATATCGGGAGACCGGAACCGTCCGGGAGCCAACCACGCCCCGGACCTCTTCGTGTGCGTCCTCCTTTCCTATTCGTTCTCCGATCGGAACCCGCCGGAAGGGGTTCGCCCATCATGGCGGGTCCGTAAACTCAGTCGTGCGCCGCCTTTCGTCATCTCTTTGTATTCATCTTCGAACTCCTCTGCTGTGGAATTGAGAAGGCTTAGGCTATTCGCTATAAATAGTCCGACATTTCGATTTCTTCTCTCGAACCATTTGCAGCATAAGTTTAATTAATTCATTTGTCAAACTTAAGACACTGGCATGAAAGGTGCTCAAAATTGTTGATTTTCCGGTATTCTTTTTGTCCACAATATGAGAGAAATTCGAAAATAGTTCAGTATTTTCGATGATATTTCACCTATCGGTGACCTCGACACGCCGCTAAACCAGCCACACTGTTGAAATATCGTTATACTCGAAAGCAGTTGGAGGATGCGCTGGTGGAATACCGATAATTTCGTCGTTGCCGTCACCGCCAGACGCCCGCCCCCAAGGAACACCCATGTCAGATTCGCAGACGACACCCGGCAGCGGCCATACGGTCCAGATCTCCGACATCGCCGAACGCACCGGGTATTCCCTGGCCACGGTCTCCAAGGTGCTCAACGGCCGCAGCGACGTGGCCGCCGGCACCCGACAAATCATCGAGGAAGCGCTGCGGGACAGCGGCTACACCAAGCGCATCTCCACCACCAAGAACCGCAAGCTCATCGAAGCCGTGTTCCAGAACTTCGACAACATCTGGTCGCTGGAGATGCTGCGTGGCATCGTGCATGAAGCCAGCGCCCATGAGATGAGCGTCGTCACCACCGAAAGCGGCGACCGCTCGCACCCCGATTCCCGGTGGGTCGAAGGCGTGCTGCGCCGTCAACCGCTCGGCGTGGTGCTGGTCTTCTCGAACCTCACCGAATCGGAGAAATCACGCCTGCAAGCGTTCAACATCGACTATGTCACGCTCGACCCGGCCGGCGACCCCTCCCCCGACAACCTCCCCGTACAGGCCGACAACTGGACCGGCGGCCTCATCGCCACCCGTCACCTGCTCTCCCTGGGGCACACCCGCATCGGCATCATCACCGGACCGAACTCCATGCTGTGCTCCAAGGCGCAACTCGACGGCTACAAGGCGGCCCTGGACGAGCACGACATCCCCTTCGACCCCGACCTGGTGCGCGAAGGCGACTTCTCCACGGCCGGCGGCTACCTGCAGGGACTGTCGCTGCTCAAGAACTCCGCCAAACGCCCCACGGCCATCTTCGCCGGCAGCGACCTGCAGTCCATGGGCGTCTACGAGGCGGCGCGCACGCTGGATCTGAAGATCCCCGAGCAGCTGTCCGTCATCGGATTCGACGACGTGCAGACGGCGGCGTACATGGGTCCGGCGCTGACCACGGTCCGCCAGCCGCTGCAGGACATGGCCGCCGCGGCCGTGCGCATGATCATCGACAAATCGCACGGTCGACCGATCCAGAACCGCTCCATCTACCCGACCACGCTGATCGTCCGGGACAGCACGCGCCCGCTGGAGATCAGCGAACCGCACTGAGCGGTCCCACGCGTTCGGCGAACTTGCATGATGGATCGTATCAACTCTCCAAAACCTTGATATTGCAATGATTACAGGCTCTTCCGGTTTTCGTGTGTGTGATGGGGGAGCCGTGGGGCATCATGGTTGGTTGTGAAGAAGATAACCGAAGATGCCTCACGGCCTGTACGCGAGTTTAGCAGGTTCGACGGGGATGCGTTGTTGGGGTTGGATTCTCTGGGATTGAGGGGCGTGGCACAGCGTCACCTGCCGGAGGGCGGCAGGGGCGGCGTGTGGGAGGTCCGCTATGAGCCCGTGGAGCCGGCGAGGGTCTGCCGGGATTGCGGGGTGCCGGCGCCGGTGCGCAGCTCGCGTTGGCGCCGCTTCGTCCACGTGCCGTTGGGCAAGGCCGGGGTCCGGCTGCTGGTCCGCTGCCGGCGTTACGAATGCCGCGGGTGCGGCGGCGCGTGGGAGGACGACCTGTCGCGCGTGGCCGCGGACGGGCGGCGGCTGACGCCTCCGTGGTGCTGGACGCGATGAGCGTGCGCAGTGTGGCGGCGACGCTGGGGTGTTTGTGGGATTGCGCGAACGACGCGGTCCCGGCCAAGGGCATGAAGCATCTGGCCGGCGACGAACACCGCCTGGACGGGGTCACCCACCTGGGCGTGGACGAGCACGTGTGGCGGCACACGTCCCGTGGCTCCAGATACGTGACCGTGGTCGTGGACCTGACGCCCAGGAGGGACGGGCGGCCGGCCCGTCTCCTGGACGTGGTCGAGGGCAGGAGCGGCGCGGCGTTCGCCGGATGGCTCGCCTCCCGCTCCGAGGAGTTCAGAAGGAACGTGCGGGTCGTGGCGATGGACGCGTTCGCCAGATACAAGCACGCCGTCAGGAAGGCCGTGCCCCACGCCAGGGAGGTCCTCGACCCGTTCCACGTCGTCAGGCTCGCCGGCGACAAGCTCACCCAATGCCGCCAACGCCTCCAGCAGGAGGCCACCGGCAGGCGCGGCACGAAGCAGGACCCGCTGTACCGGGCCCGCCGAATCCTGCTCAAGACCAACGCCACCCTCACCGACCGGCAACGCTCCCTGCTCGACCGGCTGTTCGGGAACGAAGACAACGAGCAGCTGAAGGTCGTGTGGGGCTCCTACCAGAAGATCATCGCCTGCTACGCCGAGCCCGACCGGCGCAAGGCGCGCAGCATGATACACGAGCCCGTCCGACGGCATCAACGCCAGACCCGCCGACGCGCCCGGCGAGCTGAGGACACTGGCGCGTACCCTCAAACTGTTTTTAGTCAAGTTGGTGTTTCGGTTTCGGGGTGGTGACGTTTTGTTGGACTCCTTGAGCGGGAGGAGTCATCATCGTGGCGAGGTATTCGAGGGAGCAGCGCAGGTGTGCGGTGGAGTTGTACGAGCGGTACGAGCATAGTGCGGCGGACGTGATCCGGGAGTTGGGCTATCCCAGCAAGGAGGCGTTGCTCATGTGGTATCGCGAGTGGCTGGAGGAGCGGCGTACGGGGGTTCCCTCGAGGCGTGGCGAGCGTTATGCGAGGTACACGGACGAGCAGAAGCGCGCTGCGGTGGATCATTACCTGACGCATGGCAGGCGGTTGAGCAGGACGATGCGCCGGATGGGGTATCCCAGCCATGAGGTGCTGGCGGCGTGGATCGACGAGCTGGCGCCCGGGGAGCGCGTGATCAGACGCGGGCCGGTGGCGGACGGGGTCAGGCGTATGGCGGTGGCGCGCCTGACCGCGGGCGGCGTCACGTCGCGGCAGGTCGCGGCCGAGGTGGGCGTGGAGGCGTCGGTCGTGAGAAACTGGAAGCGTCAACTGCTGCACGAGCCGGTACCGGAGGACGATCCAGTGACACCAGACAAGCCGGGGAAGAGGAATGATGGCGCGGCGGATCCCGACGCGTCGGATCTGGATGGGCTGATTGCCGAGCGCGACCGTGTGCGCGCCGAGCTGGAGCGGATCCGCCGGGAGAAACGGGAGGCGGAGATCGAGCTGGCGATCCTCAAGGGGGCGTTGGAATTGGTGGGAAAAGAGCGGGGCGCAGACCCGGACAACCTGACCAATAGGGAGAAGACGATCCTCGTCAGGACGATCGGCGCCGGGCACGGCGTCCCCGTGGGGCGTCTGCTCGCCCGGGTCGGCCTGGCTCGCAGCACGTACTATCATCAGCTGAACGCGATGAACAGGCCGGACCGGGTATGGACGATACGTTGCTGCTTTGGGTGGATGTGGAGACGACGGGCCTGGACCCGTCGCACGGCGCGATCCTGGAGATCGGGATGCGTTGGACGGATACGCGTCTGGACCGTCTGGACGGCGGGTTCTCGACGCCGGTCGCCTACGCGGGTCCGGTGGACGGGTTCATCGAACGCATGCACGGGCCGAACGGGCTGCTGGCCGCGTGGGCCAGGCCGGGCGCGCCGACGTCTGACGAGGCGGCGAGGCTCGCGCGCGCGTATGTGGCGTCCCGCCTGTCGGATGGGGTGCGCGTCCTCGCGGCGGGCGCGTCGGTCCGGTTCGACCGGGATTGGCTGGACACGCGGATGCCGGGCGTGCTGTCCGGCGTGCATCATCGCAGCCTGGACGTGAGCGCTCTGGACGAGGCGGCCCGCATGTGGGCGCCTTTGACGTGGGCGGCGCGCCCGGAGCGGACGACCGATCACCGGGTGGACTCGCGCCTGGACGACGAGCTGCGTCTGGCCGCGTATTATCGTGACGCGTTCCGGGGGGGTGGCGTATGTGGGCTAGGCTGCGGGGCGTGCTGGCCCGCGTGGGCCGTTGGTTCCTCTCCCCCGCGGGCCGCGCGGTGTGGGTGCGGCTGCTCTTGTTCGGCGCGTCCATCCCCCTGGCCCCGTACATGGTGGCCGTGTGGCGGGTCGCCCCGTACGGGCAGGGGGCGGAGCAGTGTCTCCTGTTCGTCGCCGTGGCGGGCGTGCTCCTGTTCAGGGGCGGCTGGCGTCGCCTGCATGCGCTGCGTGCCGCCCGCGACGAGGACCGGCAGTCCGAACCGGATCGGGCGCGGAAGCCCGTCCGTCCGGCCCGGAACCGGGCGCGTCGCCGCTGAGCCGGCCGCGCAATCGTTCGAGCCGGCTGATCTCCTCCTCGAGTTCGCGGATGCGTTTCCTTCTGTCCTCGATGGCCAGGGTGATGTCGTGCTCGTTCCGGGGGCCGCCCAGGAGCGCCATGTAGGAGCGGTCGGACAGTTCGCGCCGTTTGTCCTCACCTCGCGCCCGCTGGTAGTGGCGCAGCGAGGTCGCGTTGTCCGCGTGCCGGCCGAACCGTTGGGTCTCCTTGGGTTCGGCGCCCTGGTGGACGGCCTCGCTGATCGCGGTGGCGCGCAGCGTGTTCGGCTGTATTTCGTCAAGTCGGTGTTTCGTGTTTAGTCATGTATTTTTTTCGGGTTTAGGCAGTTGCATGCATTTTCCTTATTTTTCCGGTTGCGCGGAGGTGTTCCTGCCGAACATGAGGGCCTCACTGACGCGGCGGCTCTGGCCGGTGAACTCGAGGAGCCGCCCGTGGTGCACGATGCGGTCGATGATCGCTGCGGCGAGTTTGTCGTCCGCGAAGACCGTGCCCCATTTACTGAACTCGATGTTCGTGGTGAATACGATGCTCCGTCTTTCGTAGCTGCCCGCGATGATCTGGTAGAGCAGGCGCGCCCCGTCGATGTCGAAGGGTACGTAGCCGAACTCGTCCAGTATGATCAGGTCGGCACGGCCGATGTCCCGGAGCGTCGTCTCGAGCGTGCCGTCGCGTTTGGCCTTGCCCAGCTGGAGGACGAGCTCGGCGGTCTGATGGAACCGCACGCCCAGCCCCATGTCGATCGCCTTCATGCCCAGCCCGATCGCGAGATGTGTCTTTCCGCGCCCGGTCTTGCCGTAGAACACCAGGTCCTGCGCGCGCGGGATGAAACCGAGCCCTAGGAGCTCATCGAGCATGTAACCGTCGGGGAGCCTGACGTTCGTGAAGTCGTGGCCGTCGAGACCCTTGACGACGGGGAACCGGGCGCGGCGCAGGAGCCTGTCGTGCTTCGCGCGTCCCCTGTTCGCCAGTTCCGTGTCGAGCAGGCGGTGGACGGCGTCGACCTGGCGGGGCGTGGCCCAGCCGGCGAATTCGTCGATGCTCGCCTTGGAGATGAACAGCTTGCGGGCCTTCTCGTAGAGCCCTTCGTCCGTCTTCGTGTTCATCGCCCGCCTCCCTGCACGCCGACGTCCGCGGTGAACGCGATGTCGTATTCACTCAGATCCGGCCTGTCATCGTCGTGTTCGATACCCGCCACGCCCTCGGCGAGCCTGGCCGCGAGCAGTGTGACACCGGCGCGGTCCGCCCCGCCGGTCGATTCGAGGATGGAAAGCATCGCCTCGACCGCGTTCGCCCACCCGGATTCCCTGTCAACGCGTTTGAGGGTCTGCAGCGCCTCGTTGCGTGTCTGTCTGTCCTGCCGATCCAGCCATTCCCGCAACGGGTCCGGCAACGCGTCACGTACCCGGCTGTTGGGCCAGGACGCGGGCTTGTTGCGCAGCAGCGCCAACTGCATGGACGGGTCCTCGCTGTTCGTGCTGGCCTGGCCGTACGCCCGAGGATGGGTCGCCAGGTGCTTGCCCGACGAGTCGAGGACCTCGACCTCGAGCGCGCGGAGGTCCACGATCACCTCTCTGCCCGCGTTCGCCCGGTCCGCGGAATAACGATGCCGTCCCTCGAGCGTGGCCACGCCGTACCGGTCGGCCTTCATATGCCGCCACGTAACCACGTCGAAACGCTTCCCGGGCAACGGCAGCAGCGCCGCACGGTCCTCGGAGAACAGGCCACGTTCCTCCGTGTCCTTGCGGTAATGCGGTTTCGTGGCCAGCTCCAGGCACCGGTCCGGCAGCCCGGCGTTAAAGTTCTCCAGGCTCCATACGCTCGGCCGGGGCACGAACAGCTTGCGCCGCACCATGCCGACCTTGGACTCCACCGCGCCCTTCTCATGACCGGAATACGGGTTGCAGAACGAACAATCGAACCCGTAATGCGCCTGGAAGGCCTGGAACAGGTGCGTCAGGCGCGGCTCGCGCTCCCCGTGCCCCTTATGGCCCGCGCCGGCGGCGTTATCGGACACGATCCGCTCCGGCACACCGCCCAGCCACTCGAACAGGTTGCGTGACGCCAGGCACGTGCACTCAGCGTTCTCGCCCGGCATCGACTGCACCAGACCGACGTTCGAATACGGGAAATCAAGCACGAAATGATGCATCCGCTGCACCACGCCGCGCAACAGCACGTCGACCTCGCCGAAATTCGGCCTGCGCCTCGCCCGGATGCCATACCAGGTCCATGAACGCCTCATCACGCTCCGCCGCGAACTCACGCCTGGGCCGCGCCACCGCCCGCGTCACCGTGGACAGGGAGACCTCCGCGCCATGCTCGTCCCTCAACCGCTCCCAGATCCTAGTCGCGGTATGCCGCTGCTTGCGCCAGTTCGCGCGATCCTCCGCGAGCCACTGCTCGATCACGGGCAGATACGGGTCGATCACCGACGCGCGCGGCTTTCTCACCGACGGCACGGCCGACAGATCCTCCTTCGCGAGGTACTTACGCACCGTCGGCTCGCTGACATGTGTTTTCCGCGCGATCGACGCGACGGATTCCCCGTTCCGCCGCAAACGACGGATAGACTGTACTTGGGGCATGCTGATCATAATCCTTTCCGGTCCTTTCTGGCGGAGATACAAGCACCATCCAGTCAAGACCATTCCGTGGTCGGCATGCTCTGCCTAAACCCGAAAAATCATCGTGACTAAACCCGCAACAACTAATTGAACACAAACATTCGGCCTTCAGGAGCATCGCGTCGGGCGTGGGGTCGCACCAGGTGCGGATGTGGCGTTCCAATCGGGGCTTGAGCGCGTGCGGGATGGGCATGTCGTTCATGCTGCTGCGGGTCTTCATGCCGCCGAGCAGGTAGGGGCCGACGTCGCCCTCGCCGCGGCGCGCGGAGTGGCGCAGGTGGAGGATCATGTTGTCCAGGTCGAAGTCGGCGACCTGGAGCGCGCAGATCTCGCCGGCCCTGGGGGCGAACGCGATGGCCACGTCGATGGCGATGCGGGTCTTGTCGGGCATGGCGTTGCGGATGGCCTCGAGCTGTTCGGGCTTGTCGGGCGTGGCCCGGACGCACGGGTCGCGTTGGATGACGGGGTCGCTGCCGTCGGACGGGTTGGCGGCCTCGCGCATGATCCGGTGGAGGAGGATGTACGCGTTGCGGTCGGCGGTGGCGCTGCCCAATCCCCGGTCGAGGAACCGGTTGACGTCGCGGACGGTGATGTCTTTCATGCGCATGCGCCCGAAGTGCCGGTCGAGGCGTTGGAAGGCGAGGTCCTTTACGCGGAGGGTGACGGGTGCGAGCGGGTTGCCGTGCCTGTCGTAGCGTCCGCGGCTTCGGTACCAGTCGCCGGCCCACTGGTGGAAGGTGACGTCGGCGTTGCGGTCGGCCCGTTCGCGTTGGCTGGGGTGGGTCCATCGGGTGATGCCGGCCCGGTGGGCGGCGTCGAGGGCGGCCTCGCGTTCGAACCATTCGTCGGCCTTGGCCCGCGTGGGGAAGTCGCGGACGACGCGCCGCCCGTCGGTGGGCGCGTTGTATCCGGCGCGGTAGAATCTGATGGTGCCGTCGGGGCGGCGGCGGATGGTGATGTTTCCGAATGCGCGTCGTGCGACACGCCGATGGTTGCCGTTCATGGTGCTCTCCATGCGTCCATGGGGCGTGGGTTCATGATTGGGTACATGAAAACGCCCCGGTTTTGCACGAACTGTCCAAAACGGGTGCTTGGGGAGCCTTGGGCGACACGCCGACGGATACGGCGGAAACAAGCCATTCCAACGCAAAAAGGCCCCATGTCGGGCCTTGGAGGGTGGGCGATACAAGATTCGAACTTGTGACCCCTTCCGTGTCAGGGAAGTGCGCTACCTCTGCGCCAACCGCCCAAGTTATTCACCATGCCAACTTACGTCAAGCACAATGAGAGGTGGGTACGAGAGTCGAACTCGTCTATACGGCTTTGCAGGCCGCTGCCTAACCGCTTGGCTAACCCACCCTAAAGGTCGATAATCAATCGGAACCTTAGAGCGGACAACGGGACTCGAACCCGCGGTCTCAACCTTGGCAAGGTTGCGCTTTACCAACTAAGCTATGTCCGCATGTGCCCCGCAGTATCACTGCCTGAGCACGAGTATCTACTATAATCACATTTCCGTAATTTGCAAATCAGCGTGTCGCGCTTTTTCGAGACGCGCTGTCAACCGAAATACTCTTCGACGGACTGCGCTAGTTCGCTTACGGTATCGATGACTTGGTATGCACCATGCTCCTTGAGCTCGCCTGGCTCAGCATAGCCCCATCCGCATCCCAAGCAATCCAGACCGCACGCCTTGGCCCCATCGGCATCGGTCCAGCGATCGCCAACCATCAACGCACGATCACCGGCAGCCTCATCAAAACCGATATGCTCAAACGCCCAACGGATCACCTGATCCTTGTCAAGGCGGGAATTATCGGTGCTTGCACCATAAATACCGTCGACCATCGTATCCAAGTGGAAATGCTCACAAATCGGAATGCACTGATACTGCGGCTTGCAACTGGCAATCGCCAGATAATATCCATCAGCACGCAACTTGGCCAGCTGCTCCGGAATACCCTCGTAGATGGTATTGTTCAAACGCCCCGGCACTTTCTGCCCAGGATTGTTGGGATCGTCGAACACAGCCTCATCCGCATAATACCTGCGATAAATAGCAATGCCCTCATCAAGACGATCTTCAGGAATATCGTTGCGCTGCAGGGATTCAATAATCGCAGGACCGATGAATCGCTGTAACTCCTCATCATCCGGGACCGGATACCCCAATTCCTCGAACACCTTGACCACACAGCCGATAATTCCCGGATCGGATTTGGTCAGCGTACCGTCGAGGTCAAGCAGAACGACTTTCTTGGATTGCCTGGTCTGTTCGGACATGAATTGGTTCTCCCTTTATTCCTATCGATTCGTTTTCATCGATGTGATACCTGTTGACGCTAACAATTATGCCCAGCCATACTGACTGGGCATAATGTTCAAGTGTCGTTCAACTGCAGGTCACTCGTAGTCTGGGAACCAACCGTCACGATGCATCTGCAGTCGCTTCTCAAGCAGCGTCTTCAACTCGTCTTCGGTACGACGTTCCAGCAGCATGTCCCAGTGTGTACGAGTCGGCTTGGAGATTTCGTCGCCCTCACGATCCTCATCGCCCTCACGACGCGCAGTCATGCCGCAACGGCATTCCCATTCCTCAGGAATCTCCGCGCCCTCAGCGAACGGCAGAATCGTACGGTGCCCTTTCGGGCACACATATGCGACGTCGTTTCGTGCCGCGAAATCCACATTGTCATCGGATTCCAACGACTTTGCGCCGATGCTCATGCCTCGCAGGCTGCGTTCTGCCATATTGCCTTTGCCTCCTTGGAATTGTCTGTTCTTTCTAAGCTACAGAACAGTTCGGACGTGTTTTTATTCCTTATTCGTCTGCTAACTGCCATTTTAGTCGACGCCAGAGTATGCGACGATGCCACGATTAATACGATCGTATGCTTGTCTTGCGATTGCTGGCAATGTTTCGGCACGTTCAGCAAGATAAGGTCCACTCACGGCTATCTGTTGAAGTACGTCGGCAAGTCGCTTACAGTTGCGAACGAAATCTCCGCCAGTCAGCTCCGTGCCATACAACACCTGTGAAAGGCTTTCACCCTGCGCCCACTCGTAGACGATGTCGGTGATGCCGAAATCGAGCTGGCGTGGCTCTTCGAGCATATGATCCTCACATAACATGGCGATCGATGCATGTATGCCTTTAAGCTGTGCGGCGCACACTGCCACATTCCCCTGGATGCCTCCGGGATAACGACGCGGCTCTCCCCCGCTTCCCCTGCGGGCTTCGAATACCAGCGATGCGACAACGCTGGCCAATTCACAGGCATTCAATCCGTCGAATGCACCAGCCTCGATCGCTTGTGCCAATACCAAATCAAGCTCGCTGTACAGATGCCGCAGCAGCTGGCCCCGCTCCGTGAGCTGATAATCGTCATGGCCTGCGGATTCCCGCACCTGCTGAAGATAGCCAAGATCGGCAAGTACCGTGCAGATATGGTCGAACTGACGAGCCACTGAGCCTGTACGTGAATCATAGCGATGCTGCACACGTTCTAATTCACGCGTCTCACGAGCCCAACGATGCCCCCATTTCAAGTGCTTCTGCACGTCTGGACACTTGCGGCACGGGTGGTCACGGTCTTCTTCGCGAAGTTTTTTAATGCGTTGGTCAAGCTCCATGAACGCCTGGCTACGGTCTTTCTGCGTGCGGAACACCTCATGCTTAAGCTTGCGGCGTTCGTTCTTCTCCAAATCGCTCAGATGCATCCTCAGACGCATGAATTCTTTGAAATCACCAAACTCACACTGGAAGGCCTGTTCGTACCCTTCCAAAGCCTTGCGCAGGGTTTCCATCTGCGCCTCAAGCTGCCAAGCTGACTCGTTGGCCTCCCACTGTGCGAAGGAATGGTCGAGCGTAACGCGGGCGGTCTCGTAATCGCTGGTATTCAACAGGTTCACAGCCATGTTGAAAGTCGGTCTGAAGCTTGAATGCAACGGATACACGCGCTTGCTGGACAACGCGGCCGCGGTAGCGGGCACAAAACCATGGTGATCCACTACAACGGCATGTCCAATGGTATCGATGCCTCGACGTCCTGCGCGACCGGTCAGCTGGGTGAACTCGCCAGGGGTCAAGCCAACATGTCCAGTGCCATCGAATTTTTCGAGTTTTTCGACCACCACGCAACGCGCCGGCATATTGATGCCCAGTGCCAGCGTTTCTGTTGCGAAAACCATCTTGACCAAACCCTCTTCAAACAAACGTTCGACGATCTGGCGGAATAATGCGACCATTCCCGCATGGTGTGGGGCAAATCCCTCTTCCAAAGCAAAACGAAATTGCGAGAAATGCAGCGCTTTCAAATCCTCTTGGCTTAGCTGTCCTTCGACCATTTCATCGACGATCCGTCTGATCCGGCGTACTTCATCGCTGGCAGTGAGTTCCAAACCGGCATTGATACATTGGTCGACCGCCTGATCGCAACCATTCCTTGAGAAAATGAAATAGATTCCCGGCAACATGTCAAGAAAATTCAGTTCATCCACAACGGCCCAACGTCGAGGCGTGTGACGTTCGGCTTTGTGGAGACGCTCATTCCATCGTCCGCCTTTGCCTTTGGGTCTACGCCTGTCGGGACGCTCCTCTCCTCTGCGACGTGCCGCCTGACGGTCTAGCTGATCAAGCCTGTTTACCAGTTGCGCATTGAGTTTAACCGTCTGTTCACCATTGGCGTCACGCCGGTACAGGTCGATAAGCTCCGGTTCGGTATGGTCGTCCGCCTGCACGAGCACATGCTGTTCCAGTGGTACCGGACGCTTCTCCGATACGACCAGTGTGGTTTCGCCACGAACGGATTCAATCCACTCGGAAAAATCCTCGACATTGGAGACTGTTGCGGAAAGACCGATTATTTTCACGTTCTCCGGCAAGTGGATGATAACTTCTTCCCATACCGGACCTCGGAAACGGTCGGCAAGATAATGCACCTCATCGAGAATCACATAACGAAGCGCTTCAAGTGTTACGGAATGCTCATACAGCATATTACGCAACACTTCGGTGGTCATAACCACAATGTTCGCTTCGGAATTGATGGATGTGTCTCCGGTCAGCAATCCAACCTTATCTGCACCATACTGGGCAACCAGATCATGATACTTCTGATTGCTCAACGCCTTGATCGGCGTGGTATAGAAAGCTTTGACGTTTCGTGTCTGCGCCAAATAGATAGCAAAATCCGCCACGACCGTTTTGCCAGCTCCGGTTGGTGCCGCCACAAGCACATTGTTTCCCGTCTCCAACGCCGCGTTGGCCTGCAACTGAAATTCATCGAGTTCAAATGACATGGATCTGGCGAATTCGGCGGCAACAGTGCGCTGTTTGGCCTGCGTCTGTTTGAATGCGGCGTATCGTTGTGCGGGAGACAATTCGGCCTCATTGGTATCCGATGTGCCAGTGCCGTTATTACGGCGACGATGATGGGTCATAATTCCTTACAATTTAGTCAGGTCAATCATTAAAATGACGCCATTGCGCCCACTGTTGGGCATGGCGATTGCGATTCGACTCACGCCTTTCGATGACTTCAGCATGGGCATTCGCGTAACGCTCGGCAGCATCCTGCAAAGGTCTAGTGAAAAAAGGCGTGTCGTTCTCGTTTTGGCAAGGCAATGGCTTACCCATCGCATCGATCCGCTTCGCCGCGCGTTCGCCCAGTTTCGCCATATCCTTGAACGCATGGTAACCATGCAGACATGCATAGACGATCCCAGAAACGATCATCACCAACATGAATAGAACGAGTGCTAGCCAACCCCACCAAGGCATAGAACCACTCCCGTCAGTTCTCGTTCTCACGATCGCCAATACTCAACTCATGCTGGGCACGGGCAACGATCATGGTACGTAACGTCTCAGGAGCCACGGCGGCGATATGTCGCGCATGTGCAATGCAGAACGCGACATACCAAGAATCGGACGAGACAATCAGATGCACTTTCTCGCCTTCTCCGCACTTTTCGACCGTCGCTCCCGACAATCCGTCAATAAACGACAGATCGTCCTGATTAGTGACGAACACAGCTGGAGTTCCATTATCAAAGCTCCACTTACGTAATTCGGATGCGGGTACATCAGGAATGTCGATCCTTGCGATCGGCTCGACTAATTCAGCCTTCTCAATGCGGGAGATACGTAGCACCTGCCAGATGCGAGGCTTGCCCGTAGCCTTGTTGATTGTGGTGTCTTTCTTCACATACTTGGCCTTATCCGCCGGTGCAGCGGCAGCGACATCAGTCCATACGGCAACGTAGAAAACACCCTCGTCAACGAAGATCTTGTCTGGAGCGACAAGCTTACGCTGGGTTCGTCCTGCGCCATCCGTGTATTCCATGTCAAGCAGTGAACTCTTGGAAATCGCGCTCTTCACGATGGAGAAGTTGCGCGGCTCCATTTCATAGCCAGTCAGACTCAACCAAGGCATATCCCCCGGCTCAACATGCTGGCGAAGACGGCTGTACAGCGATTCAGCCTGCTCGCGAAGCTTATCCGGCAGCAACGACGAATGTGCGAGATAGCTTACGGATGCGGTAAGCATACTCAGATACTGCTGTGAAATACCCGCCAAGCGTTCCAAACCAAGCGAGTTCGTGGCTGAAACGATGCCTTCCGCGTCAAGCAGTGACCAATCGATATCGAAAAATTGGCTTCCCGCCATCTCCCCATCATCGGAAACCGTGGTCAGCGTGTTGATGTCTTTATGAATGACGTTGACGAACTTCTTCAGCTCATCGTCGGATTTCGGTTTGCCGATGAAACGTTCCGCAAGCTCCTCAAGCGAATACTCCTCGCCAAGGTGCGCTGAGAGGAACAGCATCAAACGCAGGCGACGGTCGACTTCACTACCGGTCTGGAATGCGGAATTCTTCTTCGGGCGTCCTTTGCTTTCCTCGACATCGGCATCGTCTGCACTATTGCGATTGATTTCCATGGCAGCGACGGTGGAACTGTCGTCTCCCGTGGATTCGTCGGCAGGCACGAACTGCGTGGCTGCATTCAGGCGACGATTGAACGCGTCAACGGCTTCCTGCGGACTGACGATAGACGCGCCTGGATGGGACAGCACGAACATGGCCAGGTCATCGGAATCAGTATAGGCGACATTCAAATGCTCGCCATCAACATCCACCGTGGCCGCGAAACGACGCTGGTCGACAACTTTGACCAATTCGTCGGGAATGGATTGGGTTCCCAGTCCAGGAGCGATGGAGTCAAGACCAAGTCCCGGAATAGGCGTCTGAGGAACACGCGGCGCGGTACGAGACGTATGTTGCGTCTCATGTGCAGGAGTCGAGGAAATCGACATGGAACGAGCCAAGTAGTTGGCGGCAGCCAAAATCGGCAGATCCTCATCCCCGAACAGCAGACGAACGCGAGGCTCGTTACCAAGCTGCAGACGGTAGGACGCGAAGTCCTGCCCCTCCGACTTGGATGAATATTCCGGTTGCCTTGATTCGATGGCAATGCCCATGGCCGCAAGCTTGGCGCGGTCACGCTGGAATTGCTTGGCAAAAGCTGCCTTCGCCGCCTGATCTGCCAGTTCCCCATAGGAATCGGCATACGCCTTCACGCGCTGAGCGATCTGACGGGAAGTGAGCCATTGCGGAAAAGCTGAGGAAAGCACAGCCAACACATCAAGTTCGTGCTTGCCCCATTTGTCGGAGAAACGACGCCTTCCGTTACTGCCCTCTGCCATTAGTCCTCACGTCTCGTTAACGTTTCACTTTAAGTGCGTAACCAGTATAGGCTTCCGCACACACCTCTCTATGATAGATGGTTTTCGCTCAGATTGTGCCTATTTTACGAAAAAATACAGTTTTCGTGTTGAGAACACCCCTCGAATCAGACCCAATCGTCAGGCTCCACGCCTTGCGGGCCAACGTATTCGCCGTTCGGAACATAACTCGGCTCGCCGGTGTCAGACAGCCGCGCGTCACCAAACAGTACTACATCCCTGCCAAAGGTCCAGTCACCCTCGATATCAACGGAATTTGCCGCGGCGAGCGATGGAACTCCATACGGGAATCTCGTATCGAAATCATGAATGTTCTTGTAGTGTCGTGAATCCAAATGGACGTCCGGGAAAATGTAGTTACCGTCCTCCATCTCATACTGGTCCGTCAGATGGAATCGATCAGACCGCATAATGAACAAATCGTCGGTGGTTTTCACGGGCAGGAAACGCATGCGATCCACGCACACGCAAGTGGCACCATCAAACAACGTCACCGCGGCTCCCATGGCCGTTTCCAGCTGAATGACAGGCTCGCTCGTCGGATCGGTGGGATCAACGGTCTTTTTATTACGGATCACCGGCAACGGCAGCACGCCGTCATAGGCGGACAGCTTGGCCTTCAAAGCGTCAATCCGCACCCAGATGCTGTTCGTGTTGAAATACGGGTGTTTTTCAATGTTCTGAGCATCGTCTTTGTCATTTGGATGCACCTGACTCATTTCACGCAGCATCAAACGGCCCGTAGCCTTGTCACGCACGATATGGCCGCCCTTGCGGTCGGCGGGAGTGCGCTTGGCAACTTCGATCATGACCGGAGCGCCAGTGTTTTCGAAATGCTGGGCTAGCGTACGCGAAGGTCGTGCACCGAGATTATCGGAATTCGAGATGAACAAATACTTGAAACCATGTTCCTCGAGCACGTCAAGCAATCCGGATTCCCAGATGGTTGAGAACAGGTCACCGTGGCCTGGCGGACACCATTCAAGTTCGGGATTTGCCGAAAAACTGACAGGAAGGCCCGTTTCCGCGCTAATCTTTGGTTCCTGATGCTGCACAATCTCCAGAGGAATATCCTCCTGATGGAATTTCTTGTTGGCTCTCAGCACCTTCATGGTGTCGTCTGAAGTGCGGAATGAATTCATCAGCGTCAACGGCAGCTCCACACCCAGACGAGTGCGTGCAGTCAGCACCTGTCCGACGATGATGTCGATGAAACGCATCTGACGGGCCTTGTGGCGACGCACGGGCAAGAGAGACTTGGCGCAATCCAGTCCCATGGAGGTGCCAAGCCCGCCATTGAGCTTAAGGAATGCGGTTTTTGCGAACGCATCAACGGCTTTGTCGTGGTTAATGGTCTCGTAAACGTCATGGAAGCTGGGTACCCCCACCAACGGTTCCACCTCATCCTCACGAATCCAGCTGCTTGCCTCCTCGTTACGCCAAACCTCATATAGACGCTTGAACTGTGCGATAGCCATATCGGTCATCCCATTTTCCCGCATCTTTGCGGCGGAGTATTCGAATACGTCCTCAGTCAATGTCTTTCCCTTTCGTGCGGGCATCATGTTCTCATTGTACCTAGGTAATACTACGACACATTTCCCGTAACGGGGGCTTTTGGATATTAAAAAAGATATTTTTATTTGACACAAACGTCATCTTTACGCATTCTTCATCACGTTTCATTGACTGCGAAACACGATGTATTTGAAAAAAAACACAGACTATGCTATGTTTCATTTTCGGTGCTTTTGCATCGCTCGGACCATAGCGCAGTTTGGTAGCGCACTTGACTGGGGGTCAAGGGGTCGCGGG
>OGOL01001992.1_pt1 | contig 17173 bp, 9 predicted proteins | sample 1552641 | NCBI WGS metagenome assembly OGOL01 (sample SAMEA2580140, study PRJEB22360) | human gut metagenome | biome: human gut; feature: human-associated habitat; material: faeces | place: Denmark | collected 2008/2010 | reverse complement strand
CAAAGCCTGGACTTTCAAGGGGTGCAGGGGATTTTTACCTGCGAAGTTTGAGTTTATAATTTTAATCAAATCCATTTTTCCCCATATCTTCAATATATTCATCATTTTTTTGCTCAGCTTGTTCTTTTGTCATAGGCGGAGCAATCGTATTTTTGATACTATTTAGCCATAAATCCGTTACGGATGAGTATACAATTCCTCTGAATAATCCTGCATTACGAAATACATATAATTCTCCTCCTGCCGTGACTAAGTCGAATAAAATTCTCTTTTCGACCCCGTAATAACTATATGTCTCTATATCAGAATCACCTAATATAGACGAAATTGTATTCATCAATGTTCCTATTGGAGATGTTTTACCCGTAGCTTGTGATACCCGATAATCCAATCCACCGGTAAATGCATCCTGAGCAAAAGTACTTCCAGCATAGAGTGTATCCTTTGCATTAACCAATACATACCAATGCAAGTCCCCGTAATTTCCAAAAATATTTTCATAAACTCCACTTTCTTGTTACTTAAGCCACTGTTCATCTTGTTTTCTATCAAGTGCTTCATATTCAGCGTCTACAGCCGCTTTTTCCGCTGGAGTTTTGGCTTTTTCTCTAGCAGCTCTGTACTCCTCCACTTGCTCATGACTAAGCCAATTAAATCTTGTCCCACTCCAAGCGGCAGCTGCGCCCACTTTGCCATCCTCCCCAACGAGTTGACCTGCAGCATATCCAATTACCGCCGCCACTTCTTCTCGCATATCAGGATGGTCTTTCAAGAATTGGTCCAATAATGGTTGCAAACGTTCCATACTTCCTTCTGCCACGGCTCCCGAGAGAATACTGTTTCCTCCAAGACCAGCAGTAATACCACCCAGAAGTCCATGAAGCAGCATTCTTCTCGGATCATCTTTACTCCAATTCTTCTCATTGGCGATATCACCAATCTTTTCTGCACCCAATTTTGCAAATTCGGTGGCCAGTTCCTGCCTTTCCTGTACTTTTTCCTTGTCAAAAATCTTTTCCAATCGGTTCAGTGCATTCTTTGTCTGGCGATTGAGATCAGATACATTCTGCTTCTGGTGTTCTGCGTCTGTAATATTAATGGTTCCTTCCGAAACAGCTGATTCGGTTATGCTATCCGCCTTACCTTTTACAGGCTGCAGCTTAACAGGACTGGTGCCACCGGTAAGGCCGCCTCTTTTCTTTCCATTTATGGCTCTATCCGATGTCCAGGCAGCGCTATAGTTCCTACCTTCTGCGGTGGCTTTATAGTTCGCCTTATTTTCTATATCTTCCCATGTTAATGTTCCTGTTGTAAGAGTATTTTTACCCTTTGTGGCACTAATGTCAATAATGCCACCTTTCAGATGGGTATTACCCTGGACAGCGATATCATACCCCTTTTGTCCGGCAGCAATCCCAGCCTGCTTCGTCACGCTTGTATAAGTGGAATTTGTATGACCTGTAGAAGTTCCTATAGATATTCCACCATATCCGGCACCCCCTTTACCGATTCCGGTTGTCATCTCCATGCCTTTATTTTCAACATGGGATGTATATTTCTCTTTATCCTGTACACTTTCAATGATAAGGTTGGCTCCTGCCCTCATGGCAACTTTGTCTCCATAAACATTGCTTCCACGAAGAATCGTATCTTTCCCACTTTCCACAGCCAGATTCTCTCTGGCAGTTACCTGACTGGCGGTATGTATCAGGGTTTCTTCTCTTTCGTTGCCTTGGCCTTTGCTGGCATTGGCGTAGAAGCTATTCCCCGTTGGAGCAAAATTCATACCGGCCTGACTGCCCCTGCCGCTTTCATCCGTGTCACTGATGCTTCTATTTTCAGCCGCCTCAAGGGCAATATTTCCTCCGGCTTTCATCGAAATGGTATTTCCAACCGCTTGAGACCCCTTCATGGCAATATCTTTCTTTCCAATGATTTGAATGTCGTTATTTGCCAATAGATTACTGCCTACCGCTTCTGTAGTTTCTGTGTGTTTTTCTGCTTTGAAAGAACCGGAACCGACCCCCACGCTGATGCCTGGCATCCCTTGCCCTCTTATATTCTTGAGTGCTTCTTTGTTTTTGGCAATAGTCTCATAGACTTCGCCACCATAGAGGACTTTCAGCTGCTTATCCCTGGCACGGGAAGCCTTTTGGATATTGTTCACGGTACCAATCAATACATCCGCTGTGCCGCCACTGACGGAAACAGTAAGCCCACTCTTCTTATACTCATGCTTTTCGTCACTATGATACACATTGTCTTTACTGGAAATGTCTACATTCTCGCCAGTCAGCGAAATATCTTTCCCGGCGATAATATCCGAGGCATTCACATGTACGTCTTTATTCGCTTCGATGGTCACATTACCAGCAATGCTACCAATAGTAGAACCCTTCTGCGTAATGTCTGCATCTTTATATTGATCATTCCGCTTTTCACTGCCGATGGTGAAACCTAATCCACCGCCCAGGAGCCCGCTCTTCCTGACACGTTTTTCATAGTCATGCTGTTCCACTTCTTCTGCACTGGTGATGGTGGTATCTTTGCCGGAGGCGATAGATACACCATTTGTCCCCACGATGTTAGAAGCAGTCACTTCGTTATTACCGGCGGAAACAATGGTTACCGTATCACCGGAAAACAGACTGCCCATCGCAGTCTTATTTTCATCGTGGCTCTTAATATCGGTGGTCTTGTGAGAAAGAAAACCGCTTTCTTTGTATTTCAAGCCATAGTCGTCTGCCGCTTCCTGGTAGCCGTTTTCTATTGTCACATCATTACCTGCTTTGACGGCAATCGCACCACTTTCACTGGATACAGATGTATTTCTGGCTTTGATGTTATTGCCCGCTGTCATGGTCACATCTTTTCCGGCGGCCAAGGTATTGGCAGTTTCCGTCTTGCGATAAGTACGAATATAGTTGTCACTGTCTTCGGTCATATCTTTCCTGGCTTCGAGAGCGTCTGTATCCATGGTGAGATTGTGCCCGGCAGAAAGAATCATGGAACCATTTTCTCCGAGTGCTGACAAAGTGGCACCGGTGAGGTGGATATCTCTCCCCGACTCCATGAGGAGAACTCCCTCGTTCCCCTTTACCGCAATACCGGCGGTGGTATCCAGGATGTCCTGGTTTTTCCCGTGGAGAATGGTATTTCCCATAGAGATATCCCTGCCCGCCGTAAGGGCTGCCCGGTCTTCGCCGGTGATGAGCCCCTTCTGGATCACGTCATTCTCTGCTTTTAGAGTAATATCTTTCCCCAGAATGCTCCCCAGGTTGACCACATCATTCCCTTTCAGGACTACCGTATTTCCGAGGATGGATGCTTTATTCTCCAGTGTCTCTTTCGTCTCTGCCACCAAAGTGTCGGCACTGATGAGGCTGCCATCAGACGTGAGTGTCATTGTCCCCGGCTTCAGGTATACCTTCGGATAGAGGACCTCATAGGTCTTTCCATGCACGGTGACCGTGGTTGGTTCCAGCCAGACCATGTCACTGGTAAGACTTGCCATCTGTTCTTTGGTGAGAGAAATGCCGGGCTTCAAACCATACTTTTTTGCATAGGCTATGCCTGCATCCATCAGGGCTTTGTATTCCTCTTCATCGTCCGTATAGCCATTGAGATACCGCATGCCCGTAAGGCCTGCAATCTGCTGTCTCACCAGTTCCTGTTCATAGAATCCGTCTCCCAGCCGTTTGGTGACCCGGTCCGGGTCCCAGGTCATCTGTCTGTACATGTAGTCTGAAGAAAGGAATCGGTGTTTATTGGTAAAGGCGGGGTCTGTCTCTACGAGATATGTGGCTGTTTCTTCCGGATAGAGCCTGTAGAGGGCGCTTTCAGAAAGGAAGGGGATGGATGTCCCTTTATCTCCTGTTACTGTGCCCGGATGGGTTTCCTTGCCGCTTTGGAAGGGATTCAGATAGCTATGTACATTCTCTCTCTCCGCTTTGGTTATGTCCATAGAATCGGATGTGTCACTGCTGTTTTCTTTTGTCTCCGTCACGCCAAAAGAGGTAGGATTCTCCAGGTCCTTTTGGGGTGTCATGAAGACTTCACTCCGGTAGTGGCGGCGGTGGGCCTTATGGGGGAAATGCTTTTTCTTTGTGTAACTTTCCTGGGTGGTGCCGAAGGTTACTTTCTCCACTTGGTTCTTCGTTTCTTCATTGGTAAGGTTCCCTTGGACCGCCAGTGTCTTTCCTGCGGTAATCCGGCTGTTTTCGTTTGTCACATTCCCCACAAGGGTCATATCCTTTCCACCGGAAAGGATACCCGCCTTTGTCTCGGTTACTTTCTTTTCGGACGTATGGGTATTGGTGCGGATGATGGTGTAGTTCTTGATCTTGGCTCCCTCTATGGCGCCGATGGAGTTGTTGTAGGCTTCCACTTCCCGGTTGTATTCCCGGATTTTCACATTGAGGGCGTCGAGGATCTTCCGGTAGGACTCATCCCAGGCCTTTTGGGCGGGATCCCCGTTCTTCGGCCGGGCGGTGGTCATGGAGGTTATGCCAAACTGCTGGAAAATGGGGTCATCATAGGCATAGTTCGGCGCCAGGGTACCCACGAGGGAAGGATCCACCGGGTCTTCCCCTTCCGCCAGTTCTTCCTCCGTAGGTGCTGTGATGATGCCATAGGCCGCTTCTTCCAACGGTTCCTTAGGGGTAATGCCTTTATTATGGTAAGCCCCGTAGCCGCTGGAAAGACGGCTGAACTCGCTTTCCGGGAAGGCCTGTCCCCTTTCAGGATGGCCGTCCTGGTCGATGCGGATGAGTTTGGGATTCGTCACGTGGCTTGTCCATACATGCTCCGATGAGAAGGATTCGTTTTCATTGGAAATAACGGGTGCCGTGATGGAGAAATTTCCCTGGGCATTGATGGTGCCTCCCCGGTTGATGACGCTTTCTTTTTCTGTAATGGCCATATCGCCGCCGCTGTAGAGGAGGGCGCCGGAGCTGTTGAGGAGGGTATTTCCTGTCATGGTCAGGCTGCCCCGGGCTGCGAGGGCCGCCGACGGATGGCCTTCCATTTCCTTCCGTATGCCATCAACTGTACTCTTTGCCTTTTCATAGTCCAAAATCTTTTCTTCTATGGTCTTGAAGAAGGCTTCCTTTTCCCCATCCGAATGGAAGGCGGTCACGTCGACGCCATAGGCATCATCCAGGGCTTTTTCCTTGTCCTGCAGTGTTTTCATGGCAGCGGTAAGGCTTTCTTCCAGACTCTTATCCTTCCTGTTTTCCAGGCGGCTGGCATTGACAGAAATGTCTTCTCCATAGATCCGTCCTGTTTCCAGGTTCAGGAGGGTGCCGGTTTCGATGGACAGGTCCCTGTCTCCATTCACAAGGCCCCGGTTCATCATGGTTTGTGTCTTCAGGGAGAGGCTCTTCCCATTGAGCTCCCCTTCCGTCCTGTTTTCTATCTGCGCCGCTTCTATAGAAAGCGTCTTTCCGGCTTCTATCTTTTTGCTGTTGGTAAGCGTTCCTGTGGTCTCAATAGATAGATTTTTTCCGGCCCGGGTGATGCCGTAGGAAGATTCCGCATTATCATTGGTCATGGAGTCCCCGGTATGGAGGGTCATATCCTTTCCGGCTGCCAGGGTGCCGTCAAGCTGGAGGGCAGCAGCGCCCACGGTGAGGCTCCCGCCGACGTCAATGGTGCCATTGTGGTTGTTTACTTCCAATGTATTCTTAGAAACACCGGCATCGTTTCCGGAAATATTGGCACTATCCCCGGAAATGTCTGCCTGATCTCCGGATAGGCTGATGTCTCCACGGGCCTCTCTGGAACCGGACCGGTTATTGACCTTTTCTTTCTCCGTGATTTGGCTGTTTCCAAAGGCGGTGATTTTTCCTTCTTCGTTCGTAAGGGTATTTCCTTTCAGGACAAGGTCTACCCCTGAGGAGAGGGTGCCTTTGGTATTATCCAGGGAATTGGTCCTTACCTGCAGGGTTCCATCGGACAGGATCTTCCCTTCCCGGTTGGAGAGGGAGGTCATCCCTTTTCTTGTTGTTTCCATGGAAAGGCTGCCTTCTGACGCTATAACCGCCTGGTCATTGGTAATGGCATCGGCATGGACAGCCAATTCTTTCCCTGCTCCCAGGGTACCCGTATTCACCAGGTTTCCGTCTGACTGGATTTTTAGTTTTCCTTCGGACACCAGGGTGCCCTGGTTTTCCATGGAAGATACTTCCAGGCCCGCTTCCCTGGCTGCATGGATGGTGCCGCTATGGTACAGGTGCCCGTCCGCATCCAGTATGAGGTCATCGGTATTCATATGGCCATCCATGCGGAAGCCAAGGCCCTTTTCCGTACCCACGAGGAAAATACGGCCTGCATACATGCCGCCAACAGCGGATACGTCCAGCGCCACTTCCGGTTTCTTTCCTTCCGGAGTGATTGGCACGGCTTTCCCTGTTTCAGCCTCTACGGTATTGGCGCCGGTAGTGACATGGAGGGTATTGGCCCAGATGGCCGCATTGACCCTGGCCGCCCGGGTATAGATAGCCAGGGAATCGGCTTTTCTTCCGTCCAGTCCTTTCCCGTCAATGAGGATGGTGCCGTTCCCGTTCACCCTGAGGTCCTCCAGGTTTTCTCCGGCGTCAAATTCCGGTTTCCCCGTGGCGAGGATGGCACGGCCGGTATTGATGAATCCGCCGCCATTAACGGTGATGCCGTTGGGATTGGCTATGACCACGTCCGCCTTGTTCCCTGCCACTTCCAGGAAGCCATTCATGGCGGTGGCGCTGCTTCCGGTGACCTGGTTCACGATGATCCTGGCCGGGCCTTTGGCCATGTTTGGATTTCCCTGTACGTAACCTGCCAATTCCGTTTTGGAAAGGGTATAGGAATTATTCAGGATGGCCCCTTTTTCCGGGACATTGAACCGGTCATAGTCATTTCGGGATACACCGGAAGCAGAGGGAGCTGCGATATGAACCAGGGGAATCCCATTGGCTGTCTCCTGCACCAGGGGATGGCGGGAAGCGGGAGCCCCGGCATCGGGCATAATGGGTGCTGCGGCGAAAACAGCTGAGTCCGCCATGAAAAGCCCTGCCATCATAGCGGCCCCTATTTTCCGTGCCAGTGTTCTTCCTGCTTTCCGGTTCATGGTATGCCTTCTTTCGGATGTTTAATACTAAAGGGTTCAGAGCGTTCAATTGGTTCAAGGGATTCAAGGGAATAAGATTCAAAGGTTCTCACAGGCTCCTTAGAACCGCCAGCTCACCGTGAATCCCGGAACCCATCTCCTGGTGTGGTAACCTTCGGGCCGGTAAATACTCCGGCTGATAAACCCGTCATAGGAAAGGCCGCTGGAAAAGGTGCCCCTGAGCCCCAGGGCCATGCCGGAAAGAGTCCTTCCCACCAGCATATCCGTGGAGGGCCCATAGACAGCTCCCACGTCGAGTCCCACATAGGCTTCGCTGTGAAAACGGGAAATGGCGGAGGACAGTTCATTCCTGAGATACCATCCGCTTTCTCCCATGAGGGTGTATTCCCCGTCAAATCCCCATACCGTATAGCGGTTTCCGATGCTCACCATGTCCACCCCATAGAGCCGGTTTCCTGCTGTATTCCACTGGCCATGGAAAGATGCCGTCCATGAGGCGGGCCGCCTGCCCAGGGTGAAGGGCTTTTTATAGTCCATATCCACCAGCCACATTTTGTATCTTGTCTTCGGGCCATCGGAATAGGGGCTTTCTTTCTGCGCTCCCAGCCAGCCCATGCCCTGGCGGTGGGCAAGCCGCAGGTACAGTGTGCTGTTTCCCAGATAGATACGGTCAGACAGACCCACTTCCAGGGAAGTCGTATCCATGGCCTGCACCGGGATCTCCATGTGATTGATGTAGTAATGGGAATCCCTCTTGGCAACGGTGATGTCCCAGTCCCTTTTCTCCGTGGCGCTTCTGGATATTTCATGGTCGAAGGTGAAACGGGTAATCCTCGTCTTTCCTTCACTGTTGAACTCATAAGGAATGGATGTGACGGTCTGGTGATAGTGGTACCGGTTATGGCGGATGGTAAAGGTATCTTTTCCGAAGGGTATGGAATAATAGAGCCCCAGGTCCCTGGTGATCCTGTCATAACCGTCACGGCTGCCATCGAGTCCCGCCGACAGGACGAGGATGTCATTGCTGTTCGTGGGCCTGTCTATGCCAAGGGTACCGGTCCACTGGTACTTTCCCGTTTCCTTCATGCCTGAATCGTCCAGGGAGATGAGGCCCCAGACCTGTTTCCTGCGCCTGATGGAAAGTTCTACATCCGTCTCCTGTTCCGCTCCCGGGAGAAGTTTCATGGATACGTCCAGGGACTGCAGCCGCTTCATCTGCTCCAGTCCCTGTTCCAGAAGACGGATATTCAAAAGGTCCCCTTCCCTCAGGGGAACGGCATTCCGCCAGGGCAGCCTTTCACTTCCCTCTGCATACCGCACATGTCCCAGCCTGCCGGGAAATATGGAAAGCCGCAGGACGCCGCCGGAAAGATTCTGCTCCGGCACCATCACCCGGCTTGTGATGTACCCTTTATCCATAAGCTTTCTGTTCATCCGGGATACAAGGCGCTCCACGTCTCCCGCTGTCATATTGTGGCCAGTATCCCGGGAAGCTATGTCATCCAGAAAGGATAACTCTTCCGAAGGATTATCCAATACTACCTGTTTCACATAAAAAGAGACAGAAGAAACAGGCGGCACTTCACCGCTCTTTTCTTCTGTCTCTATCGGTTTGAAGGTATCCCGGAATAACCGGTCCCTGAATGCTTCCCGCTCCCTGCTCCGGGCTGCCTGCTCCTGACGGACGAAGGTCACATCCTCCATGGCAGCGGCATGGAAAGAGCAGAAAGTACCCATAAGGACCAAAGCCAGGAAAAGCACTCTCTCCGTTTTCATAGGAACCCCCGAAATTTATGAAAGCAATGATAAATCCTATGCGTTTCTTTACAGGCATTATATTCCCTGGCGAAGATCCTGTAAAGGCCGGCATTTCAATTTGTAACGGAGTGCTCTTCCAGAGTCACGGGATGCAGAGAAGGATGGCGCATCCTCTATCATCAATCTTCTCCCTTGCTAATGCGCTGATGCCTGATTCATGGCGGCCTTCGATGCATGGAAGATACCGGCAAAGGGTTCCGTGTTTTTGTGGTGCCCGGATACAGTATAGCTTTACCTTGTCCTGGTCATATGTATTCCCGAAGATGATAGAAAATAGAAGATAGAAGATAGATACGGCCAGGTCCTGCGGGCAGAATCAATCAGTTTCCATCACCATCTCTCAGCCCCGTGGGCAGCTCTCTTCAGAGAAGAGAGCCTCCTGCAGAGGCAATTGCACGATTTTTGTACAGAGTCTTTAGGATTCCAACAGCGGCATAGCCGCAAACTACAATCTTGATTCGGCGCTATATAAATGGTGCGCCGCCACCTCCCCCTCAGTCACCTCAGCCACTTAAGCCTATAGCCACTTCTCCACAATCTGACTCAGTAAGCTGTCAGCTGATAGCCGTAAGCCTGACTATATTCTATCGTCTCTGCAGCATAGCCACTGAACCGTAAAATATCCTTTATTCCACTACAAAAACTCCTGATTCATCCCAATGCCGATGCAGAGTGGGGCCTGTACCATCTTCTTCCATGAATCGGCCAGGGGTAACCGCAGTGCGGGATGTCTGTGTCGTCAGGGAAGAGCGAGGTGGTCAAACGGCCGCTCATGATTTCTGACAGGTCTTTCCTCAGGAGCTTCTGTGTAGTTATTCCGGATCAGCGGCAAAGTCGCTGTAGGTCTAGACCTAGATCTAGACCCTTAGCCGCTTCGCGGCCATCCCATTTTCAGCGCGCTGGAGGGGCAGAATCATATGAAGACGTCCTTTCTCCCTTTCCCGGTCCCATGGGCTGAGCACCACCGGCAGGGAAGAAATTACATCCGGCCTTTCCGCCTCTCAACTGTATAGTCCAACGGCAAGAAAGAATGTCCCATCTGGTTTGGGCGCAATAATAGCGTGCACTGCTTCGAACCTTCAGCCTTGAGAGTGCGCCGGTCAGGTCCTGCGGGCCTTTTCCATTAGCTAACCTCAACCCCGTGGGCAGCTCCTTCCCAAGGAAGGAGCCTACTGCAGAGGCAATTGCACGATTTTTGTACAGAGTCTTTAGGATTCCAACTGCGGCTTCGCCGCTAAAAAACAATATAAAAAAAGCAGCGCTATTTGATTTGCGCGCCGCTACCTTTGCGGCAGAGCCGCCGACCAGCTCAAGGCAAAAGGCTCAAGGCCCCGCCGGTTCGCACGCACGGCTTATCATAGCAAAACAAAAAACACCAACAAGACCCGGTGTCCGTAAGATGCAAGAATTTGTCCAGTGAATACGGCGCCGGCGTAAGGATGGAAACCGAGGTTTCTCCAAATTCCGGACTAGTCGTCAAAGTGGCAAAAGCATGAGCTATCAAAAAGTCCTGGGCCTTATGGTGTTGTGAATCTTTTTCCGCTATCCGAATTGCGTAACATTGTGCGGGGATCGAGGCCGAGGTCGAGATCGAGGGGATTTGCGGCAGAGCCGCTGTCCTACTCGATCTCGGTCTCGCCACTCGACCTTACACTCCCTTTCGGCCGAATGGGCGAGGGACGATTCAGGCGGTACCCTATGTCCATTGGACTCCCGGGATTCTTTCCACAGCGCGCACTCAGGAAAACGGGGAATCCACTTTTCATACCGCGGGCCTTTTTCATCCCTCTACTATATACATAACGGAAAAGCGTTTGATGTGCAAAAATTTCCAAAAATTTTTTGAAAAATTTTGACATCCTTGGTCTGGAGGGGCTTACGTTGGCAGATTTTCCATTTTCCCATCAAAGCTTCCCACTGCCGGCTGGCGGAAAAGCAGGATAAGAGCCTGTCTAATCCCCGGAACTTTTTGCCCCTCTACTATATACATTGCAAAAAGTGTGATTTTGTGAACATGGAAAGTGAAGTTTTTCAAAAAATTTGCTTTTCTCTATCCGCTTACAGCTTACCGGACGTCAGCCTGGAGCATTGGTGTGGTTGTGCGTACGAATGAGTGAAGACTTTGTACCTTGCACTGAGCAGGCCCTGCGAGCCGAATCCATTGCCATCTCTCAGCCCGTTATGGGGCTAGAGTCTTTAGGATTCCATCTGCGGCTTTGCCGCTTTTCATCCCGATCTCCATATCATCAGCGCCGCCACCTTTTCCTCAGTCACCTCAGCACCCCCGCCGTAAGCTGATCCTCTTTAATCTATCTTCTATCGTCTATCTTCTTCACGGCAACAGTCTCTTAATTAGACATTAGGCGCTGCGCGCCATTGACCAGCAAGGAAACCATTGATAGTAACGTCAATTAACGCTGGTTTTGTTGCCCCACTCGTGCCATACTGACATTGAATGTGCGGATACACTACATAAACCCGTGGAGCTGAATGGCGGAGTCATGGCGGTGACTACCCCGTCTAATTAAATAGGAGATCATTCTTTGGAATTGACCAGTGGTGCGGCCAGGTTTCGACCTGACATTAGAGCCCGTAAACTTATATCTTTGTACAATCGTCTCGATTGATTCAGAATGGTCAGTCAATGTCCGTTACATTTATTCTTATACTTTCTGTCTTTTAACGAAAGGAGTTGAGTAAAATGCACGAACAGCTAGAAATCGGCGATAAGAACGAGTATATTCATCCTATATGCAGTGGCATTGATGTACACAAGAAGATGTTATTCGCAGCAATCCATATCTATGACAAGAACAGGGATCAGGTCCGCTATATAACTGCCCGCTTTACTACATTTCCAAAAGGTTTGCAGGAAATGGTGAATTGGCATATTGTCAATGGATGCAGCGAGATATGTATGGAATCCACTGGGCAGTATTGGCATCCTGTTTTCGATGCTTTTGAAGAAGCCGGGCTGCATCCTGTTATTGCTCATCCAAAGTATACCAAGCCATTAAAAGGGAAAAAGAGTGACCCGGCCGACGCCAAGTGGATTGCCAAATCCTATGCTGGAGGACATGTAGTTCCAAGCTTATTCCTCCTAAAAAGATCCGGCTTATTAGATCAGTTATCCGTTACTGTCTTAAGATTCACAATTCGATAACAGGAGAGAAAAACCGTATATTGAATTGTCTGACAGGAGAAGGCATTAAACTGGATGATGTGTTTACAGATCCATTTGGTACATCTTCAATGGATATCCTTAAATATATGATTCAACATCCTGGAGAAGCATTCGATGTGACCCCGTTCATTCGGAAAGGCTGCAAGACGCCCATCCCTGTCATTCAAGAAGCAGTAGAAAAAGCGGCATCCATTGATTTATCTGCTTTATCCAAGCTTAGAGTCGCCCTCGACAGGATGGTAAGGACAATCGGAAATGAAACAACCCTTAAGCAAGACATTTCTGAGAAAATGAAGCCCTATGCCCATCAATTGGAACTGATCAGAACTGTTCCGGGGTTTGATAAAGATCCTTTCACTGCTGAACGTGTACTGGCGGAAATCGGACCGGACATGAGTGTATTTCCTTCAGCAAAACACCTTTGCTCATGGGCCGGTGTATGTCCAAGCCATGACTCAAGTGCCCGTAAAGTAAAAGGGCGGAAAATATCCAAAGCAGGGACATACATCAAGCCGTTACTGGTTAATATTGCCAGAGCAGTTGTACGGTCCAAAATTCACCCGGAAATTACACTTCGGTTCAACAGGATAAAAAATAGACGTGGTTACATGAAAGCCATCATTGCAATCTGCAAGATGTTCCTGACCGCCATCTGGCACATCTTACATAAGGACGAACCTTACAAAGCTGATGGATACATGACTGCAAAGAAGCCAAAAAAGGCTAAAAAGGTAATGACTCGTGCTCAACTTGCCGAATACCTTGCTTCGCAGGGGATAACTGTCGTTGATTGACAACTGCAACCCGTTAACCACGTCTGGTTCATAGAGAACCTAAAGCTATTATACACTAGCTTTAGGCAGAGCAACTCCGAAAAAATTGATTTTTCCAGGGGGCTTGTTAAAGTTGCCCCCAAAACCTGTCACTTAGTAATGAAGATGGTTTCAAACTTATCTCGCTCCAAACAAAGCCCATCCATTCCACATGCCCATGTTCACCTAATTTTCCTTTTCCTGCAGTATAATGCAGTATAATAAGGAAAAAGATAATAAGGAGGAACTACTATGCCCTGTACAACTATACTTGTTGGAAAGAACGCAACCTATGACGGGTCCACCATGATGGCCCGGAATGAGGACTCTCCTTCCGGCAGTTTTACGCCGAAGAAGTGGATCGTCATGAACCCCAAAGACCAGCCCCGGCACTATCAGTCGGTGCTGACGAAGTTCCATATGGATCTTGCGGAGGAGCCGCTCCGGTATACGGCCATGCCCAATGCCCTCACCAATGAAGGTTTCTGGGGAGAGGCCGGCATCAATGAAGCCAATGTGGCCATGTCGGAAACCGAGACCATCACCTCCAATGACCGGGTGCTGGGGGCGGACCCCCTCGTGAAGGATGGCATCGGGGAGGAAGATATGCTTCTCCTGGTGCTTCCCTATATCCGAAGCGCCCGGGAAGGGGTAAAGCGGCTCGGAAAGCTCCTGGAAACCTATGGTACCTGCGAGCTGAACGGTATCGGCTTCCAGGATAAAGAGGAAATCTGGTGGTTCGAATCCATCGGCGGCCACCACTGGATGGCGAAACGGGTACCCGATGACGCCTATGTGGTCATGCCGAACCAGCTCGGCATCGATACCCTGGACCTTGCCGATGCCCTGGGAGAAAGGAAAAACTACATGTGCTCCTCTGACCTGGCCGATTTCATTTCGGAGAACCACCTGGATCTCTCCATGACAAAGGAAGGTCCCTTTGTCAGCCGCAGTGCCTTTGGCAGCCGCAGCGATTCGGACCACACCTACAATACGCCGAGAGCCTGGTACATGCTGTCCTATTTCAATCCCCACGCCTTTCTTCCGGGCGGCCCCCTCTCTTCCATGACGCCGGAATCGGACGACCTTCCCTGGAGCTATGTGCCGGAGAAGAAAATCGCTGTGGACGACGTGAAATATGTCTTGAGCAGTCATTACCAGGGCACCCCCTACGACTGCTATGGAGGAAAGGGCGATGAGCACAGCCGAAACCGGTACCGCCCCATCGGCATCAACCGGAATAACTTCCTCGCACTCACCCAGCTCCGCCCCTATATGCCGCCGGAAAGGATGGCAGTGGAATGGCTTGCGGTGAGCTGCAACGTATTTAATTCCTTCATCCCCTTCTACGCCAACGTTACTAAGACGCCATCCTACATTTCGGAAACAGGAAAAATTCCGGACAGCCAGCAGTTCTACTGGGCTATCCGCTTCATTTCCGCCCTGGCGGACTCCCACTTCGGCTCCACCTCTTCTTCCATCGAACGGTATATCGCAGCCACCTCGAACAGGGCCTGCGCCCTTCTTGCCGCCTCCGATAAAGCACCAGTAGAAGGCGACATTCACAGCTTCCTGGAGTCCTGCAACGAGAAGATGGCGGCCATGGCAAAAGAAGAAACAAACAAGTGTCTGGACCAGGTCCTCTATACCGCCAGTCTGGAAATGAAGAACTCCTTCGCCAGGTCGGACTCTTAAGGCTGGTACAAGTGCCTGCCCATCTACGCGTTTGTGGATAAAAGTATATCAGGCAGCGGCCTGCGGCCGGGGCTATGCATGGCATGGCTCTGCCTGACGGCAAGGCTATGGCCTTCGGCCAGGGAAGGAGCGGCGCACAAATTTTGAAGCGCCGCGAAATATATATACTTCCTTAAGCCCAGGCGATAGCCTTTGCCCTGACGCAGTCACCGCCCTATCCGCAGGACAGAGCCCCGGCCACAGGCCGCTGCCCGGGGCCGAAGGCCCCTATTTCCAAAAGGAGAACTACCATGAGAAAATCTATCCTTACTCTTGCCCTCTGTGCCATGATTTCTGCCGGATCCCTGCCGGCCTTTGCGAAAGAAACACCACGGGACAACTTTTTCTGGCTCGGCCAGATCAATAAAGCCTCCGACGTCATCAATACGGACGAAGGACTCCTGACTCCGGAAGAGGGACATTCCTTTGCCCGGGGCATCGATAAGGTGCTGAAAGAAGGGAATCTCCCCAATGCGCCCCGCCCCAGAAACGTGGTGGCCTTTGAACCTTACCTCATCAAAGCCGCCGGACCGGATGTGACAAAAATCCACGCCGGCCGTTCTTCCCAGGACATGCTCACCACCGTAGGCATTATGGAACAGCGGGAACACCTCCTCACTATGGCGAAAAAGCTGAACCAGGTGCAGGAAGACTTCATCCGTCTGGCAGAAGAAAATAAGAATACCCTCATCCCCAACTACACCAATGGCGTAGCCGCCCAGCCCAACAGCCTGGCCCACTATTTCATCGCCTATGCCAACGCCTATGGCCGTGACATGCAGCGGGTGCGGGAATATTACAAACGCCTCAACCGCTCTCCCATGGGAAGCACCGTGCTGAACGGTACCGGCTGGCCACTGGACAGAGACCGCATGGCAGAATACCTTGGATTTGACGGTCTGGCCTACAACACCTACGATGCCGGCCAGATTTTCCCCCAGGAAGCGCCCATCGAAACCGGCGGCATCACCAACTGCATCGCCATCCACACCACCAGCTTCATTGAAGAAATCATGCAGCAGTACGCCCAGCCCCGCCCCTGGATCATATTGAAGGAAGGCGGCGGAAATACCTACGTATCCTCTGCCATGCCCCAGAAACGGAATCCGGGCCTTCTGAACAGCTGCCGTACCGACGCCTCCACCCTTCTCGGCATGTCTGTGGAAGCCATGTTCCGCTCCCATAATATTCCCGCCGGCATGGCTGACGGCCGCCTGAGCGGCGCCAGGGACATCATGCCCCAGGCCTCCAAAGTCCTCACCTCCATGGATAAAATTCTGAACAACCTTGTCATCGACCCTGCCCGTTCCCTGGAAGAGCTGAACCTGGACTGGACCTGTTCCCAGGAAATTGCCGATGAGCTCATGAAAAACCACGGCATCCCCTTCCGTATGGGCCATCACTTCGCCAGTGAAATCGTTACCTACGCCCGGGCCCATGATATCACTCCCCGGGACTTCACCTATGAAGACGCCAAGGCCATTTATGCCAAAGTCTGTGCCAGCGATCCCCATCTCCCCCGCCGCTTCCCCATGACAGAAGAAGAATGGGAACACGCCAAAGACCCTGCCTCCATCGTAAGAAACAGAAAAGTCAAAGGCGGCCCCCAGCCGGCAGAACTGGACAAAATGATCCAGATAGCCAAAGAGGAACTGTCCGACAACAAAGCCTGGACAGAAGAGACTGAAAAGAAACTGGCCTCTGCAGAGCAGAAACTGAACCAGGACTTTGATAAACTCCTGTAAGACCGCCTGAAATAAAGCATCAAAAAGCCCACCTGCGTGCTGCAGATGGGCGTTTTGTGATGCTTTGCGGCTGGTCATGTCTCTTCCGCTTTCCATATGTCTTTTCCCTTACCGCTGCTGTATCCTCCGCGGATTTCCTGTATTCCTTCCACGCCAAGAGACACTCCCATATTTCCACTGGTGGAGTGGGTGTTCTGTTTTTCTTCCGTGCTGTTTTCACCGGCAGTAATCAAAACATGTCGGCCTGCTTCCAGGTTCACGTCCTTTCCTTCTATCCGGCTTCCGGAAAGAGAAATTTATATTGAAGTAGTATGCTCAATTTGATGCTCCACCTTGCCTACGATGCTCATTTCTTCTACCAGCTGTTTCCGCTCTTCTGCCTTTGTCTTGTCAAAGATGGCTTTCAGCTGATTCAGGCTGTCCCTGGTATTTCTATCCAGTCCGGTGACATCCTGTTTCTGGTTCTTTGTATCGGTAATAACGATTTTTCCTAAGTGCAATGGTTGCCTTAGTGGTAGAGTTTGCCGGTCCTTGTAAATTGCTTTTGTTTTAATTATGTAAAAATGCATTGTATAGAATTTCAGGCATAACCCAAAAAACTTCTCTCCATAAATATAAATAGCTCAAGTTAGCCAAAATCAGCAGAATTAGATACACTAGCCACTTAAGATGTTTCCTATTCCAGTAGTTTCCAGCTGGCACCATTTTGAGGTTATATTCATAACTCAAACTTCGCACACGGAAAACATCCCGTATGCCTTGATAAATCAGCTTG
>OGOL01001982.1_pt1 | contig 17228 bp, 16 predicted proteins | sample 1552641 | NCBI WGS metagenome assembly OGOL01 (sample SAMEA2580140, study PRJEB22360) | human gut metagenome | biome: human gut; feature: human-associated habitat; material: faeces | place: Denmark | collected 2008/2010 | reverse complement strand
AGCCTCGCTTCAGCCCGAGCAATCGCTGCATTTTCCGGATCAATTCTCGCATCGGTCGAGTCTTTCGCCCCTAGGCACTTCACGAAGGCCCGAAGCGAAGACAGTCTCATGAGGGCTTCCTCATAAAGGCCGAGCTCGGAGAGCAGCTCCTCTTTCTTCGGCCTGGCCGCGCCTTCAAGCGCCACGGTGAGTTCAGCAACCCGTGCGGCGGAAACGCGCCAGCGCTCCGAGCCGATGTCACCGTAGGCATCCTGCATCTGCCACTCAGGCGCCTGCAACGTGTTTTCTTCCCTTGCTTCTGTCATTTCTCGCGCCCTCTCCGGATCAAAGCGTGAACAGGAAAACGATGATCTGATGCGCGATCAGCCCCACGATGCAGGGGACGGAGGCACGCTTGACAAGTTCAAGCGGATTCATCTTAAGCATCGCGGCGATGGCCACCACTACACCGGCGACCGGAGACAGAGGCCTGGCAATGGTCGAAGCCTGATGCATCGGCAGCACTAGCGCCACAGGATTGACCCCCATGTCCTTTGCGATCTTCGGCACCATCTCGACGATCGGATAGAAGGAAGCGCCGTTGCTGCCCGCAATGATCGCTACAGCGGTGGTGATGAGGACAAAGAGGATGGACATGCCCAATACGCCAAAGCCTGCGGTGTTGGCAAGCCCCACAATCGCGTCGAGCATGCCGAGGGACTTGAAGCCCTGGGCGAATACGCCGGCCGCAATCACGAGCGAGACGACGCCCGACATGGAGCGGCCCATCGCCTGCAGGAACACTTTGCAGCCCGCGCTGATCTTGTCAAAGCTGAATTTCCAGCGGAAGGTCTCGATCACCATGCCGATGATCACGCACAGGAACATGAGCGTGATGATGTCGAGCTTGATACTGCTCACGACATAGGGCGAAAACACCACCACGAGGATCATAGGCAGGAACGGAAGAATCGCGTAGAACTTCGGAGCGTCGACCATCGGCTTCTTGATCGCCTCATCAAACACGAGCGCCTCCCCCTTGTGCTCGGCACAGTTCCAGTCCTCCCTGCGATCCAGGTAGCTCTGCCAAAAAAAGTGCGCCACCGCCATGATGGCGATCACCGGCAGCCCTGCTGGAATCTTGTAGAAAAAGACATAGTCGAGGATCGTCAGCGAACAGGCCTTGGACGCCGCGGCGGTCGAGCCCCCAATCAGCACGAGGGAAACGGCCCCGGAGGTCACGAAAATGGCACCGATCGCTTTTTTGTTCAGGCCGATCGCCACAAGGGCCGGTCCCATGAGCGCCATGCACAGCACCCCTAGGCCGACGGCCGACGTGATCACCATGGAAACGGCCTTGCCCAGCAGGAAGCCCACCACAAGGACCATGTACGGGTTCCTGAAAAGGGAAAGTGGCTTGATCGCAATCCGCACGAATGCGTCATTCGCACCAATATGGGTCATGTAGGAAGCGAAACCCACCATCGCCATAATGAGCAGGCCCAGGCTCGAGAGCCTATTGGAGAACATGTAGCGGATGAACTCCACGACATTGAAGATGTCGCTGCCAGTCGGAACCGCGCCTTTCTTGGGCAGGAAAGTTCCTATGTCAAAGACCGCGGCGCACAGCAACATGAACGCGCCGCTCGCAAACAGCACGAGCGGGGCATACTTGCCCCTCAGGATGGCCCAACCCACGACAACCAGAGTGGCACAGCCGATTGCAATGCCCAACATGATTATCTCCTTAAAAAAATAGACAAAGTCCATTTTGGGGAGTCTGACGGCTGCAGTAAAGATGAAAACGGGTTTATTTAAGGTTTTATGGGATAAACTCTTAAGTATTTTCACCTATTTATGAGAAAATAACGATGAGCCGATCAGGAAAAACGGCCATAATTCGGATTGAATATTAGTATTAACCTTAATGGTATAAGTAATAACTCTTAGTTAAGCGCATTCCCTAATTCCTCAGCCGGCTTTCAGTGGGAGAATTTTTCGAAACGGCAGGTTCAGGTCTTCAGATAGAAACTCTTCGGTGGCAGTCATAGAATGGACGGAAAATACGCAGAGCCGCTCCCCTGTTGGGACAAAGATGGGATTTTTGATGTGTCCGGAGGAGAATTCCAGTCGGGGAAGGAGAGGCTCGCAGCGCTGTGTGCGATGGCCGACGCGCTTTCCGGTCTTAGGGCGGGCGGCCCCACGCTCGAGGAGCTTGCGCGCGTGGTCGATGAGGCCCGGGAGCTAGTCTGGACGCTGCTCACAGCCACGCGCGGAGCGCTGAGCCTCTCCTCTTCGGACGTGCGTGCGTCAGCCGAGCGCCACGAGCTACTGCGCCTTTCGGAACAGGTTGAACGGGCCGCCTCGCTATGCCGGGACAAGCTGAGGTTGCTGCCAGCCAGCTCCGCCGAACTGGCGAAACCCGAAATCCGAGCTCAGCTCAATGCCTTTGCCCTTCCCGATCCGTTCTACGCTGAGCGCAACACGCTTCGAGGCCGGGTCTACGAACCTCTGTCGGCGCTCCACCGCCAGCTGTGCAACCGCATGATCCTGAAACTTGACTCGGAGACGTCAGGCGAGGTCCCAAGACGCTTTAGCTTCTCCCAGGCCCTTTCGATTCTCAAAAACTCAAATGACCCGCGGCTGCGCAAGGCAATCTTCTGCTCGATGAACGCTTGGATCGCAGAGCGCGGAGAGCTTTTCGCCGACCTGCAGAGCGCGGTCGAAGGTTGCCGCAAGGAAGCGGCCACCCAGTCCGGACTCTCAAACTTCGGCTACATGTTCCGCACCGAGCACATCACCCCCGAGACGTATTCGGCGCTGTTTTCTGCTATCCGTGGAGCACTGCCGAAGCTGCGCCGCACGGTCTCACTGCGCGCCCCGGTGTTCGGACAACCTCGACTGCATACGAGCCTACTCTTTGCCCCGCCTCCGCCCGGCTACTTAGGAAAGGCCTTCGCGCGAGGAGCCAATAGCATCATGACTCTGCCAGGGCTGCTACGCGCAATCCGCTCGGCCCTCACACCTATCATCCCCTTTTTCGACCAGTTCGTCTCCGACGAGCTCGAGCATCACTGGATCGAAACCCGCCGCTTTTCAAACCGCGCAGGCGGCGGGTGGTGCGACAACCTGCCCACGCTGGGGGCGGTCGCAGTCTTCACCGATGTCTCTCCGGGCATGCCCTCGGCTTTCTGGCTGTCGCACCTACTCGGCGTAGCAGGGCTACATCGGCTGCTGATGAGGGCTCCCATGCCACTACGGTGCGTTCCCCTCACAGTCGTGGAAACCGCAGGAATGCTGGTAGTCACGGCGCTCGAAAAACACTTCTACAGCCACTTCAGCGGCGGCTCCTCGGAACGCGCAGCGCTCTGGTTTTCGATGATGACGCTCACCAACGAGCTAATCACTCTGCCCTTCCGGCACGAACTCGCCAAGCGCATCCAGGCCGAACTTGGAAAGCGTAAGCTCGCTGCCAGAGACTTCAACCACCTCACCGAGGAGATTTGGAAGGCATTCTTTGCAGACACTACACAGAACTTTGATGAATATATCTGGGCCTACAAGCGCCATTTTTATATGATGAGGCCCTTCTACGACTTCCAGTACACTTTCGGCTTTCTCGTTTCCCGGCAGCTTCTGGCGCAGCTTGCTGAATCTGGCGACGGAACTCTCTATGAGCACTTTTTTCTCGCGCTCGCGCATCAGCCCTGGGAGGAAGTCTGTAGCCAGTACCTGCAGAAAGATATCCGTAGCCCCTCCTTCTGGGAGGAAGCCATCGTCCTCGCTACCGAGCCCCTAAGACGGCTCGAGGCCTCTCCCAGACTCCTCGCCTACTTCCAGAACCAGCTCTGAGGGACCACTCCGAACAAATTCCCGCAGAGGCCTTAAGATGATACTTCTGCACCCGCCCGTCGCCTCCCCATGCTGAGAAAAATTCCCCTGGAGTTTCTTCTGCCTGTCTCATCCTGCGCTCCTTTCATCGATGACTTCACCATCGTGGTCACCAGCCTCTACCTATTCGATCTGCAGTAGGGCCTGGATGATTTTTCCTGGGCGACGACTGCCCCACCGCACAGCCCTTCCCTGCTGAGCAGCTGACCACGAAGCAGCAGAGCCAGGAGCTGACCGGCATGATGATGGTTTGGTACACGGAGTCGCTCGCTACCGTGATCACAGATGTTCTTCTTCTCATGGAGCACTCCTGCTACCTCCTGATGCCCGTCACCTCTTTCCTACGCCTGCGGCAAGCGAAAAAACCGCGGGAGCGCTTACCGATGCCCGGGCGGAGGCTGAGTCTGTTCTCCGCCTTGACATGAGAACCGCGTGGCTCACCTGGGAAGAAACAGAGTCGCGGCTCAGCGCTGCCAAATCCTCTCTCCGGTTCGCGGAAGAGAATCTCCGCGTAACTTCGGAACGCTATGACGCGGGACTTGCCCCGCACACCGAGGTGCTTGACGCCGAATCCTTGCGGTCCGCAGCTGAAGCGAGAGTTGTCCACGCGGCTTCAGAACGCATCCGCGCATGGCTCCGTCCGCATCAGGAAAAAAATCACCCACTCGGTCTGAACGCGCTCTGAGCCATTTAAAGCCTGTTTCAACTATCTCGCAAAAGCGCCGGAGTTTCCCCAGCGCTTTTTTCTGCCTCCGACACTGGAAAAAAACAACAGATCGACTTTTTCCCTGGCAAAAGTCAGCCGTGACAGAAAAACGAAAAAAATCCCTATCAGAGCGTTCAGCCTTGACAAGGCACCGTGTTTTCTTCCAGATAGCAAAAAAGCCAGAAAATCATCAAATCTTCTGGCCTTTCCCACGTTTCCGTGTAGTATTTTAGTTGGCGGGGGTGGTAGGACTCGAACCTACGGATATCGGATTCAGAATCCGATGCCTTAACCAACTTGGCGACACCCCTGTCTTTTTAAGCACCGGTCGCTCACGCTTCCGACACTCCCTAACCGGCGTTCCTTGCGGAACACTCAGTTAAAACTGGTGCGGTCGATGAGAGTCGAACTCATATGGATTTCTCCGCCACCCCCTCAAAGTGGTGCGTCTACCAATTTCGCCACGACCGCATTAGATTGTTAATACGTTTTGCGCTGTTTTGTTTTGCGCGTCACGTAGGATTGTTATTTTACCTAGGAATTTCGTTTTGGGAAGGGGTGGTAGGGTTATTCCTAGTATCAGCCGTATTGGAGGCAGCCGGAGCCGGGGCAGCAGCGCCCGAAGCCGCCGGAGCGGACGGGGCAGCAGCGGGGGCAGACGGAGCCGCGGCCGGAGCAGACACGTCAGCCGGAACGGAGGACAGCGTGCCGAGCACGCCGCCGTTATCGCTCGCCTGGCGGGCATTGTGATGCGCGAAAGCGCCGGAACCGATCGTGATCGCGATCGTGGACAGGAAGAACACCGCGCCGATGATCCAGGTCATCTTCGACAGGAAGCTGCCGGAACCGGCGGCGCCGAAGATCGAGCCCGAAGCGCCGGAACCGAAGGCGGCGCCGAGATCAGCGCCCTTGCCGTGCTGCAGCAGCACGAGAACGATCAGGGCAATGGCGGAAAGCACCTGTACGACCAGGCCAATGCTCATTAATAAGGACATTCTTTTTCCTCTATAAACCGATATCACCGCACTGCGGCGCAAATCCGATAAAAGTTCCCTGCGTCGAGCGACGCCCCGCCTACCAGGGCGCCGTCCACATCAGGCAGAGCGATGATCTCTGCAGCGTTTTGGCTTCACGCTCCCGCCGTAAAGAATGCGGATCGCTCCGCCCTTCACAGGGTCTGCTTCCTCGAGCGCGCCGCGGATCACGGCATGCACGGGTTCAATCTGGTCAGTGCCCGCCGCGACGCCGGTCCCGATCGCCCAGAGGGGCTCATAGGCCACGGCGCCCGCTTCGAGCGCTTCAATTCCTGCAACAGAAAGGACTGCGGCGATCTGTCTCAGAACGACTTCACGGGTACGGCCCGCGTTCCGTTCCTCGAGCGTTTCGCCCACGCAGAGAATCGGATGAAGCCCGGCGTCATACGCCGCCTTCACTTTCTCTGCCACGCGTTCGTCCGTTTCGCCGTAAAGCGTCCGGCGCTCCGAATGCCCGACAATGCACCACCAGGCACAGAGGTCACGCAGCATATAGCCGCTCACCTCGCCTGTGAAGGCACCCGTGCCAACCCGGTCGCTCACGTCCTCGGCTCCGACATGGAATTCACCCGAGACGGGCTCCGAGTCAAGCTTCGGCGTGAACGCGAGAAGGTACGCCGACGGAACACAGAGCCCGCTTTCACAGCGGACCGCGTCCTTGCGGCAGAGCTCCCGGAACTCCCTCAGCCAGGCGTCTGACGACGCGAGGGAGCCGTTCATTTTCCAGTTTCCAACAACGAGCGGAATACGGCTCATAGTCTCCCGATCCTGTTTCAGAAAAGACTGAATATTTTACTTGAAGAAAGTTCTTTCGAACAACTGACGCAGATCAAGTGCTGAGAAAAGCCGGCCGTCACTCCGAAGGGCGTTTGCCGCCATTTCTGGAATAACGGACCGGCTTCGATCCTGAGCGGAGAGGAAGACGGCTTTTCAGCCCCCTCCTCTTCAGGCGTCAGATGTCAGACATCAGGGGCATCAGGCCTGCTGAATGTCAGAGCCTTCCTGAGCGGCGCGCTTCTCATCATTGATGAGCGCCTTCATGGACAGACGCACGCGGCCCTTTTCGTCAGCCTCGATCACCTTCACGCGGACCTTCTGGCCTTCCTTCAGGTAATCGGTGACCTTGTCAACGTGGACATTCGCGATCTGCGAGATGTGGAGCAGACCGTCCTTGCCCGGGAGGAGCTGGACGATAGCGCCGAAGTCGAGAATGCGGGTGACCGTACCTTCGTAGATCTGGCCCACTTCGACTTCCGCCGCGATTTCCTCAATGCGGCGCTTCGCTTCTTCAGCCTTCGCGGTATCCGCGGACGAAATCGTCACGGTGCCGTCTTCCTCGACGTCGATCTTGCAGCCCGTTTCCTCAACGAGACCGCGGATCACGGAGCCGCCCTTGCCGATCACGTCACGGATCTTCTCCGGATTGATCTTCACGGTGATCATGCGGGGAGCGTAGGTGGAAAGCTCACGCTTTTCGCTGCCGACCGCTTCCTTCATGAGGCCGAGGATGTGCATACGGCCATCGTGAGCCTGCGCGAGCGCGAGCTTCATGATGTCCTCAGTGATGCCGTCGATCTTGATATCCATCTGGAGGGCGGTCACGCCGTCTTCCGTACCGGCAACCTTGAAGTCCATGTCGCCGAGGTGGTCTTCGTCACCGAGAATGTCGGTGAGAATGGCGAACTTGTTGTCTTCCTTGATGAGGCCCATGGCCACACCGGCAACGAGGCCCTTCAGCGGAACGCCGGCGTCGATCATCGAGAGGCAGCCGCCGCAGACAGAAGCCTGGGAGGAGGAGCCGTTCGATTCGCAGATTTCAGACACGATACGGATCGTGTACTGGAAGTCGTCGTAATCCGGGAGCACAGCGGCGAGAGCGCGCTTCGCGAGACGGCCGTGGCCGATTTCGCGGCGCTTCGGGGAGCCAATGCGGCCGGTTTCGCCCGTGGCAAACGGGGGCATGTTGTAGTGGAAGATGAAGCGATCGCGGCTCTCAGCGGTGAGGCCGTCGATGATCTGCTCATCCTGCTTCGTGCCGAGCGTCGTGAGGGCGAGAGACTGCGTTTCGCCGCGGGTGAAGAGCGCGGAACCGTGGGTGCGCGGAAGGACGCCCATGCGGATTTCGATCGGACGCACCGTGCGGGTGTCGCGGCCGTCGATACGGGGCTCGCCGCGGAGAATACGGTCACGCACAAGGTGCGCTTCCATTTCAAACAGAATGCCGTCCACTTCGTTCTGATCGAACGTGGGTTCGGTGCCGGCGGCCTCAGCGTCCTTCTTCAGCGTCTCATGCACGAGCTCGTACACGGCGCGGATCTTCTCGGAACGGGGCTGCTTCTGGCGGATATCGTAGGCGGCCTTGAGACCGTCGAAAGCGAGTTCGCGGATACGGGCAATGAGAGCCTCGTTCTTCGCGGGCGGCTGCCAATCCCAGGCGGGCTTGCCGGCTTCTTCGACGAGGCTGTTGATCGCTTCGATCGCGACCTGCATCTGCTGGTGGCCGAAGCTCACAGCGCCGAGCATCACGTCTTCGGGTAGACGATCGGCTTCAGACTCCACCATCAGCACGGCGCGGGACGTACCGGCGACGACGAGGTCGAGCTTGGAATCCGCCATCTGGGAGACGTGCGGGTTGCAGACATACTGGCCATTGATGTAGCCAACGCGGCAGCCGGCGATCGGGCCCTTGAAGGGGATGCCGGAAATCTGCAGAGCGGCGGAAGCGCCGAGCATGGCGGGGATGTCCGGATCCACTTCGGGGTCAGCGGACACGACCGTGCAGATCACCTGCACTTCGTTATAGAAGCCATCCGGGAAAAGCGGACGGATCGGACGGTCGATCAGACGGGAGGTCAGCGTCTCGTGCTCAGACGGACGGCCTTCACGCTTGAAGAAGCCGCCGGGGAAACGGCCGGCCGCGTAAGCCTTCTCGACATAGTCAACGGTGAGCGGGAAGAAGTCCTGGCCTTCCTTCGCTTCCTTCTTCGCAACAACAGTGGCGAGCACCACGGTGTCGCCCATCTGCACGACGCAGGCGCCGGAGGCCTGGCGGGCCACTTCACCGGTCGTGAGAGTAACGTCGTTGTCGCCGAAACGGAAAGTCCGGGAGACCTTATTGAACATTGTCATATTGACTGTATTCCTTAAAGAAGTTTTCCTTTCTCTTGACAGGTCAGCCTATGTCGTGACGGCACGCTGCGGCATGGATTCCCTCTTGGCCAGAGGTCCGGGGGCGTCCCCCCGGATGTCCTTCAGACACTTTCTGAAGGGATCCATGTCGCAACGCGCGAAGCCATCAGCGCCTGCCGGATAAGAAAAACACTTTTATTAAAAGAAAACTGCGGCCCGCTCAGGTAAAAACTTGAGCAGAACCGCAGCCATCGAACCATACTGCAGATGCAAAATTACTTGCGCAGACCCAGAGAGTCGATCAGCTTGCGATAGCTCTCAATGTTGGTACGCTTCAGGTAATCGAGCAGCTTGCGGCGGCGGGACACCATCATGAGCAGGCCGCGGCGGGAGTGGAAGTCCTTCGCGTGGGTCTTGAAGTGCTCGGTCAGGCCATTGATACGGGCCGTGAGAAGAGCAACCTGAACCTCGGGAGAACCGCTGTCGCCTTCAGCGCGCTGATACTGCTTGATGATTTCCTGCTTGTTGATTTCAGACATTTGTCTAACCTTAAAAAATAAAACGAGCGACTACAGGTGTTAGAACCTGCATCGTGGAAAGCGCTGATTGTAGCGCAAAAAGAAAGTTTCCGCAGAGAGCGGCGGGGCGTCTCTCTCCTTCTTCCCGCCCCGCTCGCTGACGCGGAAACCCTGCTTCTCTTACGGAGTCGGCACCGCGCCGATCTGCGCGTTCACCGGGTCCGCCTTCTTAAGCTTATTCAGCGCCGCGATATAGGCCTTGGCGCTCGCCGCAATAATATCAGGATCGGCTCCGACACCGTTCACAACGCGGCCGTCGCAGGAAAGACGCACGACCACGTCGCCGATCGCTTCACTCGTCCCCGTAATCGCGTTGACGGAGTAAAGATCCAGCCGGGCTCCTGACTTCACGTGCGCCTCAATCGCCTTGAAGACCGCGTCGATCGGGCCGTTGCCATAGGCTTCGGTCGTAATCTCACCGCCCCCTTCCGTCATCACCACTTTCGCGTGCGGCCGCTCGTCCGTCTCGGACTTCTGATCGAGGCTCACAAAGCCGTAGTAGTTATTCATCGGGTGGGAGCCAGACGGCGCGAAGAGCGACTGAATGTCCTCATCAAAAATCTCGCTCTTCTTATCCGCGAGGTCCTTGAAGCGGAGGAACGCCTCATTGATTTCCACTTCGCTCGTCACCGGAATGCCGAGCTCCTGGATACGCTGCTTGAAGGCGTTGCGGCCGGAGAGCTTCCCGAGCACGATGCGGTCCTTCGACCAGCCTACGTCTTCGGCGCGCATGATTTCGTATGTCTGGCGGGCCTTGATCACGCCATCCTGATGGATACCGGACGCGTGCGCGAAAGCATTCGCGCCGACGATCGCCTTATTCGGCTGCACCGGGAAACCGGTGACAGACGAGACGAGTTTCGATGTCGGCACGAGTTCCTTGGTGTTGATCCGGGTTTCCAGCTTGAAGTAATCCGGGCGGGTCTTCACCGCCATCACGACCTCTTCAAGCGCGCAGTTGCCGGCACGTTCGCCAAGGCCGTTAATCGTGCACTCAAGCTGCCGCGCGCCGCCGACGAGAACGCCTGAAAGCGAATTCGCGGTCGCCATGCCGAGGTCATCGTGACAGTGCACGGACCAGATCGCCTTATCCGAATTCGGGACGCGGGTGCGGATATCGAGGATGAACTGACCGAAGAGCTCAGGGATCGCGTACCCCACCGTATCCGGGAGATTGATCGTTGTGGCGCCGGCCTTGATCGCCTCTTCGCAGATCCGGGCGAGGAACGCGGGATCGCTTCGGGACGCGTCTTCCGCCGAGAACTCCACATCATCCGTGTATTCACGGGCGAGCTTCACGGCCTTCACGGCGCGCTCCACCACCTGATCCGGCGTCATATGAAGCTTCATCTCCATATGAATCGGGCTCGTCGCGATGAACGTGTGGATGCGCTTCCGGGCCGCGCCCTTGATCGCTTCGCCGGCGCGCTCAATATCGCGCTCAACCGCGCGGGAGAGTGAGCAGACGGTCGACTCCTTCACGAGCGAGCTGATCCGCTGAATCGCGAGGAAGTCGCCGACCGACGCCGCGGCGAAACCCGCCTCAATCACGTCGACCCCGAGACGCTCCAGCTGCTGCGCGATGCGGACTTTTTCGTCCCCGGTCATCGTTGCGCCAGGGCTCTGCTCGCCGTCGCGAAGGGTCGTGTCAAAAATTACAAGCTGGTCCATTCAGAACCTCCAATCAGGTGTTTTTAGGAGCTTTCTCCGGGAACCCGCTCCGGATCCGGTCTCCGCTTGGTTATTGAAAACAACAATATCACGCACGTATAAAAAACGCCCAATTCCGGGTCAGGAATCAGGCGTATGTGAGAAGCTCTTATCTTTGTGAGGGAAGCGGGCGCGTGATGCCTCGCCCGCGTCCTACACTGACGCGGAGCCTCTCCTTACATTAGGAATAGCCAGTCGATAAAGATGAAGGTGGGAACAAGAATCCCCACGCTCCAGGCCATGTAGCCGAAGAACGACGGCATCGCGACGCCGCGGTCCTTCGCGATCGACACCACCATGAAGTTCGGGGCGTTGCCGATATAGGTGTTCGCGCCCATGAAGACGGAGCCGAGCGAAATAGCGAGCAGCGTCACCGCATCCGGTCCCATCAGCACAGTCGGATCACCGCCCGCGAGGTTAAAGAACGCGAGGTAGGTCGGTGTGTTGTCAAGGAACGACGACAGCATGCCGGCGAGCCAGAAGAAGGCGGAATTGTTCAGCGTACCGTCGCCGTTCGAGACGAGCGCGACGAGCGGCGCGAAAGCACCCGCGGACCCCGCCTTCAGCATGGCGAGCACCGGTCCCATGCAGACGAAGATACCGGCGAAGAGCTTCGCCACTTCAAAAATCGGATCCCAGGAGAACTGGTTCTTCTCGCGGACCTCTTTCGGCGTCAGAACGAGAGAGGCGATGATGCAGAGGACGAAGAGCGCGTCACGGGCCATGCCCTGACCGGTGAGCGTCACGCCGAAGAACGTGATGGAGAAGCCGGATTTCCAGACACCGGAGAGCAGCACCGCGCCGATCACCACCGCCACGCAGATGCGCGAGGATCATGAAATTGATGCCGCCGCGGATCTGAATCGCGGCCTTTTCACCGCGCTTCGTATCAACGATCGGAGCGCCGTTCGGGTGCTCTTTCTTCCAGCAGATGCTGTCGATCACGAGGTAAACAACGGAGAGAATGCCGATCGCGGTGAGCATCGGGATCAGCATATGCTGCGCCGTCCAGAAGAAGCTCACGCCGCGGAGGAACCCCATGAAAAGCGGCGGATCGCCAAGCGGCGTAAGCGAGCCGCCGATATTCGCCACCATAAAGATGAAGAAGATGAACGTGTGCATCCGATACTTGCGATGCTCCGTCGCCTTGAGGAGCGGACGGATCATCAGCATCGCGGCGCCCGTCGTTCCCATGATGTTCGCGAGCGCCGCGCCCGTGATAAGGAACGCGAGATTCCCAACCGGGCGGCCGGTGAAGTTACCGCTGATATGAATACCGCCGGCCACGACAAAGAGCGTGCCGACGAAAAGAATAAACGGAATGAAGTCACCCACCAGCGCTTCATTCAGGGCAACGATGCCGTTATGAAGCCCGAAAGCGAGCGAGAGCGGAATAATCGTCACCGCGGCCCAGGCAAGCGACACCTTGCCGAAGTGGTTGTGCCAGAAATCCGGGAAGATCAGCGGCACGAGCGCGATGGAAAGAAGAATGCCGGCGAACGGAATCGCCCACACGATGGACAGATCGGATCCCTGCATTTCGGCTGCATGGGAGACTGCCGGCATGATCGCGGCCATCAGGGGCAGCGCGTATCGAGCCAGTCTTTGTAACAACATCAATCGCTCCTCAGGTGAGTTCTGAAACTCTCTCGGGCCACACGCGCTGTCAGGGAGTGTGACCGGGACAGTTTGCAGACGCCTCTCCGGGCGACTTTCAGTGGCGAGACAGCATTTTGATTGTAACGAAAGTTTTTCGCACTGAATGTATGTTTTACATGAAATTTCCGGCTCATGCAAAAGAAATTCGGGACTTTTCCGGTTTTTCGAGTCTACGAAAAAGGACCGGCTGAAAAGCCGGTCCCTAGGTTTCCGATCGGAAACTGCAGAGGCTTACTTCGACGCGGGAGACGCCGGTTCTCTCGGATCCAGTCCGAAAACCTGGCGCAGATAGGCGAGATACGTCGGATCCTCGCACATGCCTTTTTCAGGCGTATCCGAGATCTTCGCGACAGGCTGGCCGTTCGCCTCAATCATCTTGATCACGATGTTAAGCGGCTGCGGTCCCACGTCATTCATGAGGTTCGTCCCGATCCCGAAGGAGAGACGGATGCGGTGCTTGAAGTGGCGGTAGAGATCGAGCGTCTTCGGGATGTTGAGGGAATCCGAGAAGATCAGCGTCTTGCTCTTCGGGTCGCACTTATTCGCGGCGTAATGCTTGATCATCGCCTCGCCCCAGATGAACGGATCCCCGGAGTCATTCCGCGCGCCATCAAAGAGCTTGCAGAAATACATGTCGAAGTCCTTCAGGAACGGCTTCAGGCCATAGACATCCGAAAGCGCGATCCCAAGGTCACCCCGGTACTCCTTTGCCCACATATCGAAACCGAACGTCTGGCTGTCGCGGAGACGGGGGCCGAGCGCCTGGCAGGCCTGGAGGTATTCGTGCGCCATCGTGCCCATCGGCGTGAGACCGAATTTCTTCGCGAAGAACACATCGCTCGTCCCGGCGAAGTGGCTTCCGAGCGTATCCGACATATAGCGGATCACATACTCCTGCCACGCGCGGGAAAAGCGGCGGCGCGCCCCGAAGTCCGAAATAAAGAGCCCGTCGTTATCCGGCTCCTCAAGCACCATGCGGCACTTTTCCTCGAGTCTCCGGCGGCCTTCCGCGAACCCATCCATCGGGTCGTGGTGCCGGAAATAGACTTCGCTCACAATCGCGAGCACCGGGATCTCAAAAAGAATCGTGTGGAGCCACGGTCCCTCGATCGAAATATCGATGCCGCACTCGTAGTCATCGCTCGCCGTGACCGTGATGTACTTCCGCTTCAGGTGGAAGAGGCTCAGGAAATCGACAAAGTCGCGCCGGATATAGCGAAGCCCCGCGAGATACTCAAGCTCACTCTCGGGGAACTTGAGGCTGCAGAGATGATCGATCTCTTCATTGATTTCGCGGAGGTAAGGCCGGAGATCCACTCCGTGGTTCCGGCACTTGAACCGATAGCGCACAATGGCGCCGGGGAACTGATGCAGTACGCACTGCATCATCGTGAACTTATAGAGGTCCGTATCAAGGAGCGACTCGATAATCATCCTTTCTCCTCCCCCGCTCTGGGGGCCAATAATCCGGCAGCCTCCGGAAGGATTCAGCGCGCTGAAGACTCTTCCGGAGCGTTTCTATCTTTCCTACGCATTGTCGCACAGCGGGCGGAACCGGGGAGGACGGCCCCCGTCCCCCATTCCGGCGTTCGGATTTCTGCCTAGCGCCGGAAGCGGGATCTTATTCTTCCCAGTCGATGAGATCCGCGTCGGTCGCGGGAACCCGCTTCTTCGCGTCGACGTAAACCGGGTCGCTCTGAAGCGACTCCATCGACTCAATCGCGCGCCGCGGAGCGAGGCGCGAAGCGCGGGCCGCGAACTGCGGGGTCGCCTTCCGCTCGAGCCCGGAGAGGAGGTCGTCCGTCTGCGCCGCGTCGTTACAGAGGATCAGCGCGTCGCACCCGGCGCGAAGCGCAGCCTCAGCCCGCTGCACAATGCCGCCGAGCCCAAGCGCCCCGCCCATCGCGAGGTCGTCTGAGAAAATCACGCCCTGGAAACCGCACTTTTCGCGGAGCACATCCTGAAGCCAGCGGCTCGAGAACGTCGCGGGGATCGCGTCCACGTCCGGATACATCACGTGAGCGGTCATCACGGAGTCGAGCGCTGAGCCAAGCCACGCGTAAGGCTTCGCGTCCTGGCCGATGATTTCCGCCTGGAAACGGGTATCTTCCGGCAGCTCCTTATGGCTGTCGGCATTTGCCCAGCCGTGCCCCGGGAAGTGCTTCCCGCAGGTCGCCATGCCGGCCGCGTGCATGCCGTCGATCATCGCGAGCGCGAGTTCCGCGACCACTTTGGGGCTGCGGGAGAAGGAGCGGTGACCGATCACGCGGGAGTGCCCCCAGTCGAGATCGAGGTCCGGCGCGAAGGAGAAATCAACGCCGCGCGCGAGGAGTTCCGCCGCGAGCACGTAGCCGTGAGACCAGGACGCGCGGAGCGCCTCCCCCGCGTCATGCTCATACATCCTGCCGTACTGGGCGAGCGCCGGAAGGCGCGTGAACCCGTCGCGGAATCGCTGCACGCGGCCTCCTTCGTGGTCCACCGAAATCAGAACGCCGGGTTTCACCTCATGAATCTCGCGGCAGAGCGCCCGGAGCTGCTCCGGGTTCTCAAAATTCCGCGTGAAGAGAATCACCATGCCAACGAGCGGCGACGCGATTCTGCGGCGGTCGTCATCCGTGAGCGTCGTGCCGCTCACATCCATCACTACGGGTCCCAGCATTCCTTTATTCCTATTCTTTTCAGTCAATCAATGATTCGGTTGTTAAAACCCAAGGCGCGCCTCCGGATGACGCGCCTGGAGAGAGTCCCCTCAGGCTCTCAGAGTCTCTTCAGTTCGGAGAGTATGCGGCGGGTATTCAGCGGCCGGTCTCCGAGAAGGCTCGCGATCACGCCCCGGAAGAGGCTTTTCGCGGTCCGGGCCGAGAGGGGGTTCGAGAAATCCAATTTTACGACGGACTTCAGCGTGTCCGATGTGTAAAAAGTGACACCCTCTGGCGCCGAGGTTCCGGCGTACACGAGCTCCTCCCCCCGGAGCACATAGAAGCCATCGCGGAACTCCGTGGGGAAACCGTACCCCGCGTAGCGGAGGAGCCTGAATTCAAACGTGCGGAGCGCGGCTTCGATCGCGGGAGCCGTGTTTTCGGTCGCGAGCACCTTCAGCGCGTCCCAGTACGCGACAAAAAGCCGTTCCTCGGGATCCTCACGCGGGGTGAGCCGAAGAAGGAGCTCATTCAGGTAGAAGGCGGAGAGAAGCGAGTCTCCCTCCACCGGAGCGAAGCCCCCCATCCATTCCACCTTCATGAGGGTCTTTGTCGCTCCGCTCCCGTTCCAGCTGATGAGGAGCGGGGAAAATTCCGAGAGGATTCCCCGCATGGGGCTTGTCGGGCGTTTCGCCCCGCGGGCCCGGGCGAGGATCCGCCCGTGATGCCGCGTATAGAAGTCGACGAGAAGACTCGTTTCGGACCACGGTTCCATCCGGAGGACAAAGGCGGGTTCACCGGTGACCCGGTCACCGCCCTTCCGGTTGATGTACCCGCCTAACAGCGTCTGGGGATTCGTGTTTCCCGCCATGATTCCGGTTTACTCGTACCCCAGGGTCTTCAGAGCGCGGATATCGTCGCTCCAGCCGCGGCGGACGCGGACCCAGACTTCGAGGTGAACGGGTTTTCCGAGCATCTTTTCGACGTCGGCTCGGGCGAGACGCGAGATTTCGCGAAGCTTCGCGCCCTTTTCGCCGATCACGATCGGACGGTGCCGCTCGTTATCAACGAGAAGCGTCGCGATGATTTCCGCGGACTTATCCGTTTCATCCCACTTATCGATCGTCACGGCGATCCCGTAGGGGAGCTCGTCGCCAAGAAGCCGGAACGCCTTTTCGCGCACCGTTTCCGCGACGAGGAACCGCGGGCTCTTATCTGTATAGAGATCGGGGTCGTAGTACGGAGCGTCTTCCGGCAGATACTTCTTCGCTTCCTCAAGAAGCTCCTCGCACTGTTTGCCCTTCTTCGCCGACGTCGGAATGATCGCGGCGAACGGGAACTTCTGCATCGACTCCGCCATGAGCGGGAGGAGCGCCTCGCGGTTCTTCAGTTCGTCCGTTTTATTCAGCACCAGAATCACCGTGCTTTCGCGCGGGATCAGGCGAAGCACTTCCTCATCCGCCTTCTTCCAGCCGATCGCGTCGATCACGAAGAACACGACGTCCACTTCAGAGAGCACGCCCCGCACCACATTATTCATGTGGTGAATCAGGCCGCCCTTATATTTGCTCTGGAAGCCCGGGGTATCGACAAACACGTACTGCGCGTTGTCGCGCGTCAGGACGCCGAGCACGCGGTCACGCGTCGTCTGCGGCTTATGGCTCGTGATCGAGACTTTCTCGCCCACGAGGTAGTTGATCAGAGTGCTCTTCCCCACATTCGGGCGCCCCACGACGGCGATGTAGCCGCAGCGGAACCCCTTCGGGTAAGGCCTTTCCTCAGGAATCACGACAGACGGTGCCGCGTCTTCCTGCTTTTCTTCATTCGCCATCTCAATATTCTCCAGAAACACGGTTCAGGGCTCGGAGCACCGGCATCAGGCGGACGCCGGCTTCAGCTTCGC
>OGOL01001970.1_pt1 | contig 17288 bp, 15 predicted proteins | sample 1552641 | NCBI WGS metagenome assembly OGOL01 (sample SAMEA2580140, study PRJEB22360) | human gut metagenome | biome: human gut; feature: human-associated habitat; material: faeces | place: Denmark | collected 2008/2010 | reverse complement strand
AGCATCTCCTTGCGGCGGTCACCGAAGCCCGGAGCCTTGCAGGCGGCGATCTTCAGCGTACCGCGCAGCTTGTTGACCACGAGCGCCGACAGCGCCTCGCCGTCCACGTCCTCGGCGATGATCAGCAGCGAACGGCCGCTCTGCGCCACCGGCTCGAGCACACCCATCAGCTCCTTCATCGTCGAAATCTTCTTGTCGGTAATCAGGATGTAAGGCTTCTCGAGCTGTGCCTCCATCTTCTCGGGATCGGTCATGAAGTAAGCCGAGATATAACCGCGGTCGAACTGCATACCCTCTACGACCTCCACATGGGTCTCGGTACCCTTGGCCTCCTCGACGGTGATCACGCCTTCGTTGTTGACCTTGGCCATCGCCTCGGCGATCAGCTTACCGATCGTCTCGTCGTTGTTGGCCGAAATAGTGGCCACCTGCTCGATCTTGTCGAAATCCGAGCCCACCTCCTGGCTCTGCTTGCGCAGGGACTCGACCACTTTGGCCACGGCCTTGTCGATGCCGCGTTTGAGATCCATCGGATTGGCACCGGCCGTCACGTTCTTCAGGCCTACGCCGATGATCGACTGTGCGAGCACCGTGGCGGTCGTCGTACCGTCGCCGGCATCGTCGTTGGTCTTCGAAGCGACCTCGCGTACCATCTGGGCGCCCATGTTGGCGAAAGCGTCTTCGAGCTCCACCTCCTTGGCCACCGTCACACCGTCCTTGGTGATCTGCGGCGCACCGAATTTCTTGTCGATGATCACATTACGGCCTTTGGGGCCCAGCGTCACCTTCACTGCGTTCGACAGCGCATCGACACCCTCCTTGAGCAGTTCGCGCGCCTCAACATTATATTTGATATCTTTTGCCATAACTTTATATTTTATATTCGTTCATAAGCTTATCCCCGGAGTCCCCCATTTCAAAGGGATTTTCAGAGGGAATGTAAAAATTTCGAGGTCATGACGACCGGTTATCGTCAGATAATCGCCAAAATATCGTTCTGCTTCATGATCAGGTAATCCACGCCGTCGACCTGGATCTCCTGCCCGGCATACTTGCCGTAAAGTACCTGGTCGCCGACCTTGACTTCCATTTTGACCTCCGAAGTACCGGGGCCCACAGCGACTACTTTACCTGCCAGCGGTTTCTCCTTCGCCGTGTCGGGGATGATCAGTCCGCCGGCCGTTTTCTCCTCCGCGGGATTCGGGAGGACGAGTACACGATCCGATAATGGTTTTACATTCATAGCTTTTCAGTTTTTAGTTTATTATTGAATAGTTTGTTGCGCGTTAGCACCCATAGTCCCATCAATAGATGTGCCAACCGTTTTTTGGCAGACGCCAGGTGACAAAGGTACAGTCCGGCCTGCCATTTTGTCACCCGGGGCATTTTCCCGAAGATTTTTCACCGTTTTTTTTGCACGGACAAAAAAAGTGTATTACATTTGCATCCCGATACGACCGTTCGACGGTCACACGGTGGATGTAGCTCAGTCGGTTAGAGCGTCGGATTGTGGTTCCGAAGGTCGTGGGTTCGAGCCCCATCTTCCACCCGAAAAGGTCTTCGAAAGAAGACCTTTTTTGTTGGCAGATAGCCGCAAATCAGCGCAAACAATCCTGTATATCAACGACATGCGGAATTATTTCGTTTTCAGGCCATTGATAAAACGCTCCGAACAGCTTATCGGACGGGAAATGCAGAAGATCGGCCAAGTGTTCGCCGCGGCAAACTGAACGGCGGTAAATAAGGAACCGGGCATCGGAGCAGTTAATGGCTCCGATGCCCGGGTGCCTATCAAAAATCTACTCCGCACTTTGGCTACAGCAGTTCGGTGCCGCAGGGAAAGACCTGCATGGGGTACGGTTCAGCAACCGTTTCATGCGACAACTATTTTTCCGGCGTTTTATATCCGATCAGCCGGGGCTGCTTGCGGGCCTGCGGGGTTTTGACAGACAGGGCGGCGATTGCCTGATAGATATTGTCCAATTCCTTGCGCATATCTTCCGACAGATCGTTTATGGCTTCGGCGTTGTCCTCGTCGGTACGTTCGAGCAAAGCCAGTTTCGCGCGGATTTCGGACAGCTCGGCCGTCAGTGTCGTCGTTGTAGTGATGTAGTTGCGCATGGCGACAAAGGCCCGCATGACAGCGATATTCACCTGAATAGCGGCGTCACTTCTTAATACGCTCGAAAGCATGGATACACCTTGCTCGGTAAAAGCAAAAGGCATATATCTCGTGCCTCCTTTGTTTGAGGTCACAATTTGTGACCTCAAACTGTCTTTCAATGAGTTATACTCATCTATGGTTATTTCAAACATGAAATCCGCGGGGAATCGTTCGATATTACGGCGTACCGCCTGTTTCAAAACTTTTGTTTGAACTTGGTACAGTGGTGCCAGGTCGAAGTCGAGCATCACGCGCTGGCCGCGGATTTCGTAGATTTTATTTTGGATAAGGGTTATATCATTCATAAGTTCGGGTTGTGGGGGCTGATTCTGGTGTCGGCAGTTATTTCCATTTTGGAAACAACTGCTTTTTCGTCAAGTTCGCGGCTGTCGAAGATATTTTTCAGGTGCTTGCTGATTGCAGGGACTTCCACGCCGAAAATTTGAGCCATTCCTTTCTGGGTCGTCCAAATGGTTTCGGCGTCGGCGTCGGCAATTACCTGTATGCTGGTTTTGCCGTCCTCCGAATTGTAAAACAGAAAATTCGTATAGGCTTCAATTTCATTTGCCATAGTAGCGGTTATTTGTTTTTCTGCCGGGCGTAGTAGTCGATCTGCGCCGTGCAGACCCGTTCCACGATGTCGCGCAGGCGTTCGACTTTCGGCAGCAGCGCGTCGATGTCCTCTTTCGTTATTTCAAAATCGGGATTATAGCGGGATTCGACATAAGCCCGTTCCAAAAGTTTGAAAAGTCGTTCTTCCTCCGGCGTGTCGCGTGGAAACGCTTTGAATATTTCGGTCGTAAACCGCTTGCAGCGATTCATCAATTCAGTAAGTCTGTGTTCTTTGGGGCTATATAAAGTAAATACTAATTCTATTATACGCAAAAGATTTTCTGTGGCTTGATGCAAGTTAAATGAAGCCATTTTATAATTCTTCCTATTATAAGAATCAATATTTAAAAGAATGAACTCAATCGCTTTCGGTTTGAAATTGTCATCATAATATTTCTGCGCCCGCTCCTGAATCTCGTCGAAATTCAACTTGCGGCGGCGGGCCAACTTGTATTCACCCGAATCATACAGAATAATTCCCTGTCGTTTTATCTCCGTTTCGAAATAGTGGGCTTTTGAGAGCGCATAGTTGAAGTCGTCTATCCCGTAATTGATAAATTGGGGCTTGGTATGGAAAGGTCTGTTCTTGTGCTGAAAAAAAGCGTCGGCAATTTTGTCATACAGCGAATACTCAATCGCCCCGATTGGCTTGCGCGTCAGGATCAGTATGTCGTAATCGCTCATAAAGTAGGTCGGTACGCCGAACTCGATGCGCTGGTCGTAATCGACATGGGTATTCCGGGCATAACTGCCGTACAGGATAACCATGCCGACATCCTTTATGTTCCGGCGAACCAGATCGACAAGCTGTTTCAGGTCGTTCCGTTTATTTTCGGGTAAGAAGTTGACGCTCTTTTTCATAACTACAAAATTATGAAAAAAGTTGGTAAACCGCTTTGACCTGTCCATATTTTCGCTATATTTGCTTATCATTCCTGCAAATAGTCTGCAAAAGTTTCCCAAAAGGGGTGGCACGAAGCCACTTAAAAGAAACTAAAACAGACGATTATGCGGAATTATCAGAACTCGGCATAGCCGACGGACATAACTATAAAGGGTAAACAACTCTTTATACCATACGCAAACGTGGAAACCTCTTTCGGGAGGGTTTGAAAGTTGGTATAATGGTTGTCAGTCCTTGTTATGTCCCGCATATTTTTTGCGGGGCACGACAGGGGCGCAGGACAGCTACCAACTTTAGGTTTTCCACGACCTGCGTATGGGGCTGACACCGCGCCCCCTTTTTTATGCCTATCCGGGGCGCATTTCCAACAATCCACACGAATCTATGGAACCCCGTTGCGTCCTGCCGTCCATGCGTACTATCTCCGCACCTGCGGATTGCACCCGCCCCCTGCTTGGGAGCGGGCGGAATCGGTATGTGCGGATTTTGCCGTCCGGCACGGCGGAACGTTCTCTTTTTCGAATAGTTCGTCAAAAACTATTATATGTAACATACCCAAAATTGTCAGGCCCATTCGTCGAATTTCATAAGGCAATATTTTGGGTAGGGGGATGGGATCCGTACTCCCTCCCCCTTTTTTCGAATCGTTCGTCGAAAACTATTATATGTAGTTTCAGCCGAGGGTCAACGGAACGCTGCCCCGCCGTACAATCCGGTGCGGCGGAGTTGGCAGCATGTGCCCGGGCTTTTGGGATGCGGCTTTGCCGCGCAAAACAGGAAATCCCGCCTTTCAGCCGCAGCTAATAAATCCTGTCTGAAAGGCCGGCCCTTTATAATCTGGTCTTGCCGTCCTGCTCCCTATGGAAACGGGCAGCCTGTTTGCGCGGCATCTACGGGGCGGGCGGATTCTCCGGCCTGCTCCGGGGGCGGTTTCCGCGTTGAATTCTTCTATTGAGTGAAGTTGCGTCACTGTGTTCAGCGGAACCGCCCCTTTTTCATGCCGATACTCCCGCATGCGAATCGGCAAAACGGCACACGCATTGATGAACAACGTAAAACTCCATGATGAACGAAAACGACTTCGGCTCCGAAAAAGTCCTGCGGGCAATCAATCACCTTTACATGATGCAGGTGTGCATCTGCATCGCCGCCCTGAAAGAGTTGCGCTCGGCGGAGCTGACCGACAAAAACATCATCCTCCGGGCAATTATGCGCGACATGCCCGACTGCGGCATCTGTGCCGATCTCACGGCCGAAGATTACGGCGTCGATTTTTGGGCTGACCGGGCCGAGTATGTGAACGAATCGACGTTCAATCTCTATGTCACGCAGGCCGAGGAGAACGTGCTGTGGAACATCGAGAAAAAAGGCCAAAAACCGGGGCGTCTGGCGGTTCCGCAGCAGCGGATCACCGTGCGGGGCGATGGAATGGGCACAGCCCCGGTTATTCCGCTGGCCTATCTGACGGTGTTGAGTGCCAAATTGGTGGCGATGGCTTTCCCGAACGAGCAGACAGCCGCGGAATTGTCCGACTACGACGACGAGCGGGTGATGATCGTCCTGGGCGAGCGTTTGCAGACGATATTGGAAGATTTGGCCGGGATGCCCGACGGGGATGACGGCGCAAGCCCGGTGAGTTGAGCCGCGCCCGGAAAAAACGGGGCGGCCCCGAAAGACCGCCCTCCGCTCTCCCGCCCCGCCGCTGAAAAGTTGGCGTCACTCCTGTTCGACAGGTTCTTTTTTAACCTCTTCCGGCTCTTTCCGCCGGACGGGCTGTTTTTTCACTTGCAGTTCGCGTTCGAGCAGCTTGTCCACCAGTTTGCGTTTGGCTTGCTGGGCCTCGAGCGGTGTGGGCGGAACGTCCGAAACATCCATTTTCAGATAATCCAGATAACTCTGATACGAAATGCCGAAGATGTAGCATCCGAGCCGCTTCCAGACCCGTTTGTGGCATTTGGCCTTGTATTCGGGCTCGTGATACATCCGGTCAAATTCCTGAACCGCCTTGACCCGCAGGCGCATGCAGTAATTGTTGTAAGACATAAAATAAATAATTTTAGTTATTCGAGCGACATTGCTCACTAAAATTTACGCAATTAATTGCGGTTCAGGTTAAAAGAGAAGTCCCTTAATTCTTCGCGCGTGGAAAGTCTGCAAAACAGGTATTCGGCGGGCAGAAAAGTCCAATGATTATACTTTTTCAGATCCGCCGAGGAAGTTTCCAGACAGATGCGGCCATCGGTGTCCCGGTCGTTGACGATTCCCCACAGCGACGTTCCGCTTTCGCAACCGGGGTCGGTCGCATGGAACAAATAGACATCGCCAATACGAAATTTGCAGGTTTTTATAGTCATATCAGGTTCGTTAGATTTCTATGGCGGCAAAGGTGATAATCATAAAACGAATCTCCAAGCCGTGTAGTAACTGTAACGATATTAAAAGGAGCGAGGGGGTTAAATGAAAAATCCGGATGCGAATTGCATCCGGATTTTTATTATTCGGCCGACCATCTGCGATTGAATTCTTCGGTCAGGCGGACGACCTGCCCAAACAAGAGCGTCAATTCCTGAGTATATTTCTCCAGCCGTGCCAGTAAAGCCACGGCACGGCGGTCGTTGAAATTGGTGTGGATGGCTTTGACGGTCTGGTTGTAGTTGACCCCGACTCCTTTCCCCAAGCTGCGCAGGCAAGAGGCCAAAATTGCGGTCGCCCCGGTGCCCGGACAATAGCTATCAGTGTCCGATCCTCCCAATCCCACAGGCGGGGCAAACCGTCCAAACGCCGGATATTGAATCCGCATACCCAGAGGCAACTCTAATTCCCGTTTACCAAAACGGCAAACAGCCGAGCATGTAACACAATGGAAAACAGCATGTTAATTTTCAGAACGAGTTAACATACATCTCATTTCAACCCCGGCGGACTTGAATTACACCCGCAATTAGGTAATTTTGTATGAGCACAAAAAACTCCCGGCGGACGAATGCTCCGACGGGATTTGCGGAACTTGCGAAACGAATGAACCTGACCTACCAACCTGCGGAGAAACCGTCGATGCAGCTCATACGCCCTTTCCCGGGGGCGGGACGGATCGTCCCGTCGCCGCCGTGCGTTTTGTCCCCGACCGTCCCGCATCGGGTTCGGGCCGCATCTCCCGCACCGTGGGACACGCCCGGGGAATTCCGGATAAAAACCGCCGCAACCAACGCGTCAACCTATTAAATATATACCCTACTAAAACCAACATTCATGAAAAACTTCTACTGCAAATGCCGGTTACACTTATGGCTCGCCTGCCTGACGGCAGGAATCGGGCTGTCAGCGTGCTCTGACGGCGACGAGGGGGGGGGGGAATTCGGGATACCAACCCGACAAACCCATCGAACTCGAATCGTTCTATCCTAAAACCGGGCCGATAGCGACCCAGGTAATCATCAAGGGCAAGAACTTCGGCACCGACGCCAAAGCCCTCAATGTCTATTTCAACGAAAAACGCGCAGCCGTAATCTCCTCGACGGGAGACCGCATGCTCGTCCTTGCACCCAAGCTCCCGGGCGAAGAGTGCGTCATCTCGGTCTCCGTGGGTGAGAACGAGCAGAACAAGGTACAGTTCGACGAACTGTTCGACTACATCATCCAGACCAATGTTTCCACGATCGCCGGGGGCATGAAGGGCACTACCATGCCCGAAGGAACCACCTCGCTGATCGGGTCGTATTTCTCGTCGAAGCCCGAATCGGGAATCGCCGTCGACAAGCACGACAACCTCTACGTCCGCTTCAGCATAGACGACGGAGGCAAGCACCGCGTCTACATGATGAACGAGGAGGCCGGAAATATCAAAGTCCTCAACGATTTCGGCATCCTCGTAACGGGTATCCTCCTGAGCACCGACCTGGCCACAGGCAATGTATATTGGTACCACACCAACATCGGGAACAAGGGATACGGATATTTCGATCCCGTCGCCGACTACGCCAACACGAACATGGGAGACATCAAGTGGGATCACGACCTGTTCTATACCGACGGCAATTTCGCTCCCGTATGGAATGCCATCCAGACCTTCACGATGTGCCCGGCCGACAATAAATTCTACTTCTACACCAACGAGGGCGTCGTGGCCCGCTGGGATCCCGCCACCGGAAAGGGCGAGGATCTCACGCCTCCCGGCCGCTTCATAGACTCCCAAGGAGACATCATGGGCGTCGTCTTCGATCCGCGCGACCCCAACATCGTCTATTTCGCCAACCAGGGCCAGCACTGCATCTACAAGCACGACATCGCCGCTGGCACCATCGAATTGTGGGCCGGGCGGAAAAACACGGCGGGCTATCTGGACGGGCCGCTCGCCGAGGCGCAGTTCAACTACCCCTGCCAGATGTGCGTAGACCCCGAAGGCGAGGCCATCTACGTAACGGACAGGGAGAATCACTGTATCCGTAAGATCACGCTCTCGAATGGCTACGTCTCCACGTTCGCGGGGACGCCCAAATCGTCCGGCTATGTGAACGGCCCTGCCGACGCGGCCAAATTCAACAAACCGGTCGGCCTGGCCATCACCGCGGAAGGCAACCTCTACATCGGCGACAGCGAGAACTATGCCATCCGCCGCATAGCCATCGAATAAGTAGGTTTATTCACCTAACAATCCTAAACAGACATGAAGCGAATTCTATTGATATGCGCCTTCCTGCTCGCGCTCGCGGTACAGGCAGGTGCCCAGAGCAAACAGCAACAGCAGCAGCCGGTCGAGGTGAACGGACTGGTCGTGGATTCGGACGACGTTCCCATCGTCGGCGCCACGGTCTATATCAAGGACGAGCCGGGCATCGGCTCCATCACCAATTCGGAAGGCCGGTTCAAACTCACCGCCAAACTGTACAATACGCTGGCCGTATCGTTCATGGGGTACGAAACCGCCGAACAGATCATCACTTCGGCGGCCGACGTCAAGATCACCCTCCGGGAAGGCAACCAGATGGAAGAGGTCGTCGTCATCGGTATGGGTACGCAGCGCAAAGTCAGCGTGACGGGCGCCGTGGCGGTGGTCGACACCAAAGACCTCGAACTGCCCGCGACGAATATCGTCAACACGCTCGGCGGCCGCGTCCCGGGCGTGATTTCCATCCAGTCGAGCGGTGAGCCGGGGCGGAACATCTCCGAATTCTGGGTGCGCGGCATCGGCACGTTCGGCGCCAACAGCGGCGCCCTGGTGCTGATCGACGGCCTGGAAGGCAACCTGAGCCAGATCGACCCGGCCGACGTCGAGAGCTTCTCGGTGCTCAAGGACGCCCAGGCGACCTCGGTCTACGGTTCGCGCGGCGCCAACGGCGTCATCCTCATCAACACGAAAAACGGCCGCAACTCGGAGAAGATGAACGTCTCGGTCGCTACGTGGGTGCCACGCAGTATGCCGAAATGGCGAACGAAGCAGCCGTAGCCTCGGGCATGAGCCCGATCTACAACGACACGCAGATGGACATCATCCGCTACGGGCTGGATCCCGACCTCTACCCCGACATCGACTGGCAGGACGTGATCCTCAACCCCACCTCGTTCCAGCACACGCAGTATGTCAGTGCACAGGGCGGCGGCAACATCGCCCGCTATTTCGCCAGCCTGGGCATGTCGCAGGAATCGTCGGCCTACAAGAGCATGGACGACAGCAAATACAACAAGGGCGTCGGCTACGACACCTATAATTTCCGCACCAACATCGACATCAACCTGACCAAGACGACGCAGATCTACCTGGGTGCCATGGGCTTCATGTCGGTGAACAAGCGTCCGAGCATGGGTAAGAAGTACAGCCGCACCGACACGTCGCTCACCGACTGGATCTGGGATTCGCAGTCCAAGACGACCCCGCTGATGTACCCGCTGCGCTATTCGAGCGGCGAGCTGCCCGCCTCGGGTTCGGACAGCGACATCCCGCCCCACGTGCTGCTCAACTACACGGGCAACACCGTGGAGAACAAAAGCCGCACGCTCTTCAACATCGGCATAAAACAGGATTTGTCGATGCTCACCGAAGGGCTGAACATCGAGGCCACCGGTTCGTGGGATTCCCAGTCGCTCTATGGCGAAAGCCGCTACTCCATGCCGGCCCTCTACCTGGCACGCGAGCGCAACCAGAAAGGCGAGCTGATCCTTTCGGAACAGGTCACCGAGGCTTCGGTGCAGTATAACTCCGAGGCATGGAACTGGCGGAAACTCTATTTCGACGCCAAAGTCAACTACGACCGCACCTTCGGGAACCACCGCGTAGGCGGCTTGTTGTTCTACTACCTGGAAAGCACGACCGAATCGGGTGCCGACAGTTCGATGAACGCCATCGCAAGGCGTTACCAGAGCCTCTCGGGGCGCTTCACCTACGGCTTCAAGGATACCTATTTCCTCGACGTGAACTTCGGCCTGAACGGTTCGGAGAACTTCCAGAGCGGCCGGCAGTACGGATTCTTCCCGGCCGTGGCCGTGGGCTGGGTTCCCACGCAGTACGAATTCATGAAGCGGATCAAGTGGATCGACTTCATGAAGATCCGCGCCTCGTACGGTATGGTGGGTAACGACCGGATTTCCAGCGTGCGCTTCCCCTACCTGACGATCATCGAAGAGAAGACCGACGGCACACCGTGGGGCGGTTCGGGCGTACTGACCGAGAACCGCGTGGGCGCCGACAACCTGGCGTGGGAGAAAGCCAAGAAATTCGACATCGGTATGGATCTCCACCTCTTCGGCGACCGCTTCACCATGACGGTGGACTATTTCCGCGACCGCCGTGAAGGCATCTTCCAGGAACGCGCCCAGATTCCGGACTACGTGGGCGTCATCAGCATGCCCTACGGGAACGTCGGCAGCATGACCAGCTGGGGCGGCGACGGGAACTTCGAATATTTCCAGCCCCTCGGCAAAAACTTCCACTTCACGCTGCGCGGTAACTTCACGCTCTCAAAGAACAAGATCAACAACTGGGAAGAGGCCACGCAGCCTTATCCCTACCTGAGCAAGACCGGGTTCTCGAACGACGTGCAGCGGGGATTCATCTCCCTGGGACTCTTCAAGGATCAGCAGGACGTGGACATGAGCCCCGAGCAGTTCGGCACGGTACGCCCGGGCGACATCAAGTACAAGGACGTGAACGGCGACGGCGTGATCACCGACGACGACAAGGTGCCCCTGTTCGCCTATTCCGGCATCCCGCAGTTCATGTACGGATTCGGCGCCGAAGTCCGCTACAAGAACTGGACGCTCAACGTCCTGTTCAAAGGCACGGGCAACAACTATTTCCTCTACGGGGACAAGGACGGCTCGAAATTCGACGGTTACATTCCCTTCAACGGCGGATACAAGGGCAACGTACTGGCCCTGGCCTACAATCCGGCCAACCGCTGGACTTCGGCCGACTACTCGGGCAACCGGGCGACCGAGAACCCCAATGCGCGGTTCCCGCGCCTTTCCTACGGCAACAACGCCAACAACACCAAACCCTCGACCTTCTGGAAAGGCAATGCCCGCTATCTGCGCCTGCAGGAGCTGAGCCTGAACTACAACCTGCACACGCCGGGGCTGCGCAAAGCGCTCGGCCTGCAATCCATCGACTTCCAGATCATGTGCGAGAACCTCGCGGTATGGGACGGCGTGGAGATTTTCGACCCCGAGCAGGCCATGCAGACCGGGCACGCCTACCCGATCCCGCGCCGCTTCTCGCTGCAGATTTACCTGAACTTCTAACCCGAATCTCTCCTAAGAACATAAACTACCATGAAAAAATCATTCATCATACCCCTCGCGCTGGTCGGCCTGCTCACCGCGTCGTGCAACTTCCTGAACGTGGACGACTACTTCGAGGACACCTTCTCCGAAGAGCGTATCTTCGAGAGCCAATACAACATCGAGCGCTATTTCAACGGTGCGGTGAACCAGCTGCCCAAAGAGGGCCGCATCTACTACTGGTGCAGCGTCCCCGGCGCCACCGGGTCTGACGAGGCCGTCAGTTGCGGGACATTCTACAACGGCATCCTGGACGTCTCCTTCCCCGGCACGGAGCTGACCACCGACAAGATCACCTACACCGAGACGGGCGGCTGGGACTGGAATTTCAATGTCTGGCCCAACTGCTACAAGGTCATCCGCAAGGTGAACACCATCCTGCCCCACATCGACGAGGTGCCCGACATGAACGCCTTCGACAAAATGGAGTTCCGTGCACGCGCACGTTTCCTGCGGGCTTATGCCTACTACTGGATACTCCAGAACCAGGGCCCCATGATCCTCGTGGGCGACCAGGTTCTCAACACCAACGAAACGCCCGACTATTACCAGGCCGAGCGCAGCACCTACGACGAATGCGTGGATTACATCTGCTCCGAGCTCGAAGCCGCTGCGGAAAGCCTCGAAACCGAGCAGCCGTTGGATCTCTTCGGCAGCCCGACCAAAGGCGCCGCGCTGGCGCTGGTCGCACGCCTGCGCCTGCAGGCCGCGAGCCCGCTTTTCAACGGCGGAGCCGCCGCACGCCGTTATTTCGGGGCTTTCAAGCGTAAATCCGACGGAGTGCACTACATCTCCCAGACCTACGACGAAAGCAAGTGGGCTGTGGCAGCCGCGGCGGCCAAGCATTCGTCGGCCAAGCGCGTCATCGACCTGGGCATCTACCGCCTGCATACGGTTCCGGCCGACGAATACACCCTGCCACTGCCCTCGAACGTCCCCTCCGATCCCTTCCCTGCGGGTGCGGGCGGCATCGACCCCTTCCGTTCCTACTCGGAAATGTTCACCGGCGAAACGACGAACGTGACCAACCCGGAGCTGATCTGGGGCACGACGCAGAACATCACCGACCAGCAGGACGTCGTATTCCCGCTCAAGTTGGGCGGCAACAGTTCGATCAGCATCCCGCAACGCATCGTCGACGCCTACCGCATGGCCGACGGCCGCGACATCAACAACGCGAGCGCCGAGTACCCCTACGAGGATCGTCCCTACGACCAGACCTGCGTCACCGCAGCCGACAAGCAGCTATCGAAGAACTACACCCTGCCCGGCGGCACTTACAAGGCCTATGACAACCGCGAGCCGCGGTTCTACGCGAGCATCGGTTTCTCGGGCACCCTGTGGCAGATGCAGTCTACGACCTCGGAAGAGATGCGGAACAAGATCGTCGAGTACTACAACGGCGCCAATGCCGGCAAAAACCAGGCGGGCGTGACCAACATCTACAACCTGACGGGATACACCTGCTACAAGTACGTCCACCCGCGCGATGCGCGTACGGGCAGCAACGCCCGCACGGTTCAGAAGACCTTCCCGCTGATCCGCTACGCCGAAATCCTGCTCTCCTACGCCGAGGCGCTGAACAACCTGACGAAGACCCACGAGGTCAACGGCCAAAGCTACTCGCGCGACCTGACCGCCATGGCCGGGGCTTTCAACCAGGTGCGTTACCGCGCCGGGCTCCCGGGCGCCGACGCCGGCGAACTGGTGGACGCCACCAGTTTCAACGAGCTGATCCGGCGCGAACGCATGGTCGAGTTCCTCCACGAAAACCGCCGCTACTACGACATCTGCCGCTGGGGCATTTTCGAGGAACTGGAACGCGAGCCGCTGACGGGCCTGAACGTCGAAGCCGGAAAATGGGAGGGATTCTACGCCCCGACGGTCATCTCGTACCGTACGATCCGCGAACGGACATTCAAGTCCAAGTACATGTTCATGCCGCTGCACCGCAACGAACTGCGCAAAGTACCGAGCCTGGATCAGAACCCGGGCTGGGAGAAATAGTCAATTCCAAAAAATTCAGAAGATGAAAGCATTCAGCAAAATAACGATACTCGCCGCCGCGGCCGCCTTCCTCTGCTCCTGTGAAATGGAGTATTACAAGGAGGAGCTTTACCGCAAGGAGATATTCATTGTCAGCGGCGAAAACAACATCCTCGGGCAGGAGTTCGAATACGGCGAGAAGGGCTTCCAGGGAGAGCTGGCCATCTATGCCAGCGGCACGACGGGGCTCGACCAGAACGTCACCGTCAAACTCGGGCTGGACTTCGAGGCGATCGGCGAGTACAACAAACGCAATTTCGACACGAAGTTCGAGGAATACGCGATGGAACTTCCCGCCGAATACTATACGATCGACCCCATGAGCGTCGAGATGGAGGCCGGCAGCTGTTCGGCGAGCCTCCCGATCAACGTCAGGGTAGACGAGCTGCTCCCCGACCAGACCTATTTCATTCCGCTGCGCATCGAGTCCGTATCGTCCTGTATGCCCTCGGCCACCAAGAATTTCGTACTTTTCGAGATCCAGCGCAGGAACGACTACGCCACGACCAAGAGCAGCACCTACTACACCATGACCGGCACCACGCAGACCGGCTGGATCGTCGACAACATCTTCGGCTCGAACACCCGGCGCCAGGCGATCAACTCCTCGAAGCTGGTCATCCCCGTGGGTGAGCGCTCGGTGCGCATCCTCCCGGGCGCCACGGCCGCCAACGACAAGGTGACGACCCGCAACAACAGCCTGCGCGTGACGGTCGACCCCGAATCGTGGGTGAACGTCCCCGTCTACGTCGAAGGCGAAATCACGGACGAGGTCGTACCCATGCAGCGAGTCTCCATAACCCCCTATCTCGACAGCCAGGATGCCATCCGGGTCTCGGCCTCGCCGCTCAACGACTCTACCTACGACCCTGCGACCGGCACGTTCTACCTCTACTACCGTTACCAGCTCGCCACCGAAAGCGGGAATACTTGGCACGAAGTACGCGAGACGATGACCCGCTCCCAATACTAATCCTTATCGCAACGAACCATGAAAAGAAATATCATAGCATTCTGCATATTCTGCCTGTGTACGGGCTCCCTGGCCGCGTGCAACGACTTCGACAACCCGGCGATCCCCGACGACGAGGCGCCTGAAGTTACCCCGGCCCCCGTTCCGCCCGCCATCGACCCGTCGTGGAATTTGGTACAGATGCCCGACGAGGGAGGGCAGAATCCCCGCGTCTTCGTCTACAAGGACAAGAAATACGATGCCCTCTTCACCCGTACGCTGGGCTGGAACGGCGGCGACGGCGTGCTCACCACGGCACTGCCCGGCGGCCATGTCTTCTGGTCGTTCAACGACAGTTTCTACGGCGTGGTGGACGGCAAGACCCGCGCCCGGGGCAGTTGCAGCTTCCCGCGCAACAGCCTGATGATCCAGAAAGGGGCGACGATCGCCTCCGGACAGGAGAGCGACGACGACCTGGTATGGCTGGCCGACTACGTGCAGACGGACAACCCCTCGGGCGAACGCTACTACCAGGCCCGCACCCACATCCGCCATCCGAAAGCCTCCCTCTCCGATGCCGAGATCCAGAAAGGCGAAATCGACCAGGACTACTGCTACTGGGCCGGCGATGCCGTCGTATATGACGACCCCGCGCACGGAAAAATCCTGCAAATGCTCTGGACGGGCGTGGAACCCGGGTCGCTGAAAAACATCGACGGATGCCTGCGCGAGTACAGCCTCGAAGGCGAGCCGGGCGACGGGCAATACATGTCGGTGCTTTCGACCGACTACAATTTCAAATCCGACGGCCTGGGTTACGGCTCGACCATGTTCGAAGACACCGAAGGGGGACATATCTACCTCTATACGACCAAACAGGTGAACCTCGTTTCGCGCGTGCTGGTGGCCCGCACAGAGACGCTCGACCTGGGCAGCCCGTGGTCGTACTACATCCGCGACCTGAGCGGCGACTACCATTGGCAGAGCTCCGTGCCGAGCAACGAGGAGATGGAACGTTCCTACATCACGGCCGAATCGGGTTCGATGCCGTGGGTCTTCGAAAAAGACGGCGTCTACTACATGTGCATGGAGGCCTTCCCCTTCGGCCGCGACATCTACCTCTTCCGCAGCCAGACGCCTTACGGCCCCTTCACCGACCGGACGCTGCTCTTCACGCTGCCCGCGACGCTCGACAAGCTGGGCAGTCCCTACCACCAGCGCTGGTACATGATCAACCTCCACCCGGCGCTTTCGCGCCAGGGCGAGCTGGTATTCTCGACCAACAGCGACCCGGCCAACTTCTGGGACAATTTCAACCGCGTCGGCAGCGCCGATTTCTACCGGCCCTACTTCTTCCGCGTATATAACTGGGAACACGTTTACGACTCGGACGACGATTCCGGCACGGGAACGGAGGAATAGCGATCCGCGCGCACTCCGTTCCCCCGCCGGAGCGGAGTGCGCACCCTCCCCCGTCCGAAAAAAACGCACGCCATGATAAAACGAATTTTCGCACTCTGCCTTTCGCTGCTCGCCGCCGGCGTCAGTGCACAGGAATGCATCCCGCTCGACAGCCGCAGCGGACATATCCGTTGGGAGGTACGGCCGTCGGAAGGCGACGCCCTGCCCGCCGTCCCGGCCATCGTGCCCGGCTGCGTCTTCGCGTCGTACGTTGCGGCCGGCGTGGAAGCAGACCCCAATTTCGGCGACAACGCCTACCGCACGGACAAGAGCCGCTACGACCGCAATTTCCGCTACACGGGGCTCTTCCCAACGCCCCCGGTCGGCGAAGGCCGCACCCTGTGGCTCCGCTTCGAAGGGGTGAACCGCAAGGGTACCGTCCGCCTCAACGGCCATCAGTTGGGGCACCTCGACGGCTTCATGCAGCCGGGGGACTACGACATCACCCGGCTCGTGGCACCCGATGGGGAGAACCGCCTCGAAGTCGAGGTCGAATGGGTGGGATACCCCGTGCCCAATTTCCGCAGCCCGACCTATATCTCCAGCGCCGGGTGGGACTGGATGCCCTATGCCCCGGGGTTGCTGAGCGGCATCACCGACGATGTCTACCTGTCTCTCTCGGGCGACGTACGCCTCGTCGAACCGTGGGTGCGCACGAAGGTTCCCGACCGCGAACATGCGAAGGTCGAACTCCTTACCGACGTGGAGAACCGCTCTGACAAGGCCTGCGAGGGCGTGCTGCGGGGCGAGATCCGTCCCGGAGGCATCGCCTTCTCGCACCCCGTCCGCCTCGAAGCGGGCGAGCGGCGGACGATCCGGCTCACGGAGCGCGAGGTTCCCGGCCTGGCCGTAGAGCATCCGCAGCTCTGGTGGCCCAACGGCATGGGCGACCCCGCGTTGTACACCTGCCGCCTGGTGTTCGAAACCGACGGGCGGCAATCGGACGCACGGACAGTAACGTTCGGCATCCGCGAATACGGCTACGAGTGGCACGACGGCATCTTCCGCCTGAAGATCAACGGCGAACCGGTCTATGTCAAGGGCGGCAACTGGGGCATGAGCGAATGGCTGCTCCGCTGCCGCGGCGAGGAGTACGACACCCGCGTCGCTCTCCACCGGCACATGCATTTCAACATGATCCGCAACTGGATCGGCTCGACGACCGACGAAGAGTTCTACGATGCCTGCGACCGCCACGGCATCATGATATGGGACGACTTCTGGCTCAACTCGCACCCCAACCTGCCGCACGACCTGGGGGCCTTCCAGCAGAACGCCGTGGAGAAGATCAAGCGGCTGCGCAACCATCCTTCGATCGCCGTCTGGTGCGGCGACAACGAAGGCGTACCGCAGGCCCCGCTCGACGACTGGCTGCG
>OGOL01001959.1_pt1 | contig 17351 bp, 19 predicted proteins | sample 1552641 | NCBI WGS metagenome assembly OGOL01 (sample SAMEA2580140, study PRJEB22360) | human gut metagenome | biome: human gut; feature: human-associated habitat; material: faeces | place: Denmark | collected 2008/2010 | reverse complement strand
AGTGCAGAATCTTGTTGATTCTGCGCCAGAAATATATATAAAACCGACGGTAAATGAAGACTTGGGTGATGGTTTAAATATATATAAGACAAGCTGGAAGACCTTATATGATGATAATTCCTATATGAACACGGATAGTGGTCCAAAACCGGATGCGGATGGGAAATTCTAATACCAAATCAAAATGAAAAACGAGGAACAAATCTATGAAGAAATTAGCAATATTTTTTCCGGGAATCGGATACCATGCGGACAAGCCGCTCCTATATTACAGCCGGAAGCTGGCGGGAGAGGCAGGCTACGAGCAGATCGCTTTGAAATACGATTATCAGGCGGGGAATATCCGTGGGAACAAAGAGAAGATGGAGGCAGCTTTCCATGCATTGTATGCGCAGGCGGAAGAACAGCTTGCCGAGGTCGATTTTACACCGTATGCAGAAGTACTGTTTGTATCGAAGAGCGTTGGCACGATTATCGCATCAGCCTATGCACAGAAGCTTGAAGAAGCGGGAATGGCAGCAGATATTCGACATATCTTATACACGCCGCTTGAGGCAACCTACACCTTCGCACCGAAGCATGCGGTTGCATTTATCGGAACGGCTGATCCGTGGAGTGATGTGCCTGCGGTGATTCAGATGAGTGAAGCGCAGGGCGTTCCGATGCACGTCTACGAGAACGCCAACCATTCACTGGAGACAAGCGATACCATGCAGAATCTGAAAATCCTGCAGGATGTGATGGAGAAGACCAAAGCAATTATATAATACAAAAGCCCCTGTTGCAGTCCGGTGTGATTGGAAATATATCCACGGACGCAATCGGGGCTTTTTGTTATGGTAAGCAGAATGTTTAATTATCAAACGTTGCCGCTTTTGCTAATGCAACATCAATGTTCTCACAGAAGTTCTCTTCGCCGAGCTTCTCTACGAAACCGGCCTTCTCCATTACATGACGTGGCTGTTCGTTCACGTGGGAGAGCAGTAAGTGGATGCCCTTCTTCTGGCATGTCTTGTATGCCTCTTCGAGTGATTCCAGCCCGGTGATATCCATCGCCGGAACATCACGCATACGAAGAATCAGAACATTCTTGTGTTTTTCGTGTGTAAATGCAAGGTAGTCATTTGTCTCCGCAAAGAACATCGGACCGAGAATTTCATATACCATTGTGTTGCGTGGTACATTCTTCAGGTCAGTGTGCTCGGAAATCTCATTTTTGTCCAGATCTTCCTTGTAGATCCATGGTTTCACTTCGCCGACATCAGACATTCGCTTCATGAACAGGAATGCTGCCATGACCATACCAATCTCGATAGCCACAACCAGATCGAAGAATACCGTCAGAAGCAGAGTGGTGATCAGGACGAGAAAATCGCTTTTCGGTGCGGTTTTGATCATGTGGCCAAATGTCTTGAAGCCGCTCATGTTGTAGGCAACCATGATCAGGATTGCGGCAAGACAGGTCATCGGAATCATAGATGCATATGGCATCAGGAACAGCAGGATCAACAGCAGGGTGATCGCATGGACGATACCGGCAATTGGGGTACGTCCGCCGTTTTTGACATTGGCTGCGGTTCTGGCGATCGCTCCGGTTGCCGGGATACCGCCGAAGAGAGACGACATGATGTTACCGACACCCTGACCGACTAACTCTGCATTCGAACGGTGATGTCCACCAATCATACCATCGGATACGACACAGGAAAGCAGCGATTCGATGGACGCTAAGATTGCGATTGTAAATGCCGGTGAGATTAATTCTTTCACTAGTGCGAACGAAAGCTGCGGGGCAGCGAATTTCGGGAAACCTGCCTTAATCGTGTACAGATCCCCGATCGTAGCTACCGGAAGCTTGCCGAGCTGGACAATCAGTGTGGTTACGAGAATTGCAATCAGGCTGCCCGGAATCTTCGCAGATACCTTCGGCCAGAAGATCTGGATCAGCAGCGCGAGCATACCGATACCGAACGTCATCCAGTCAATCGTGTGAAATGCTTTCGCATAGGCAGCACATTTATCAACAAATTCGGATGGCACAGCCCCCATGGACAGACCAAAGAAGTCCTTGAGCTGTCCGGCGAAGATGCCGATGGCGATACCAAATGTAAAGCCGACCGTGATCGTTTTCGGGATAAATTTGATCAGATTGCCGAAATGGCACAGTCCCATGATGATCATGATGATGCCGGACAAAAAGTAGCGATTGTAAGTCCGGTCATGCCATATTGGGCGATGATGCCGTAGATGATAACAACGAATGCTGCGGTAGGACCGCCGATCTGCACGCGGCTGCCACCGAGCAGGGAGATGAAGAATCCTGCGATGATGGCTGTGTACAGACCCTGCTCCGGATTGACACCGGAGGCGATGGCAAGTGCGATCGACAAAGGCAATGCGATGATCGCCACGATGATACCTGCGACGATATCCTTCACAAACTGTTCCTTTGTATATGTTTTCATAGTGCTAAAAAGTTTCGGCTTTATATATTTGAGCTTTTCCATATCAGTAAAATCCTTTTCGAAATATAGTATAACGATCTCCCCGGACCCGGTTACAGCAATCCCTGGATCAGAATGATCAGAATCAAAACCGGCAGTATAAACTGGAAATACGGCTTTAATTTCCGGCTGATTTTAAGCCCTTTTCCGGTATTTGCCTCTTCGATGTAGTTATCAAATCCAAATCCCCATTTGGTAACACAGAACAACAGATAGACGAGTGAACCAAGCGGCAACAGCAGGTTGCTGACTAAGAAGTCTTCCGTGTCGAGTACGTCACGACCGCCGATCAGACGCACATTGCTCCATACGTTGTAGCCAAGGACACAAGGCATGCTCGCGATCAGGATGATAACGCAGTTGATAAGCGATGCTTTGTTCCGGCTGATGTGGAACATATCCATACAGAAGGAAATGATGTTCTCGAACACAGCGATGACCGTCGAGAAGCTGGCAAATGTCATGAACAGGAAGAACAGTGTTCCCCAGATCCTGCCGCCTGCCATATTCACGAATACGTTTGGCAGTGTGACGAAGATCAGACTCGGACCGGCACCGACTTCCACGCCATAGCTGAAACATGCCGGGAAGATGATCAGTCCTGCCATGATTGCGACAAATGTATCAAGTGCACAGATACGGACGCCCTCCCCGGCGAGCGTATTGTCCTTGCTCATATAGCTTCCGAAGATCTCCATCGCCGCAACACCCAGACTCAGAGTGAAGAACGACTGGTTCATAGCCGCAGAGATCACATTTCGAAGACCGACCTCGGATACGGTTTTTGCATTTGGTACAAGGTAGAACTTCAGGCCTTCCTTTGCACCGGATAATGTCAGACTATGTACAACTAAGATCACGATCAGTGCAAGCAATGCCAGCATCATGAACTTACTGATCCGTTCCAATCCGTTCTGCAAGCCACGGCTGCAGATGAGAAATCCCGCGACTACGGTAATTACCATCCAGAGCGTCATCTGAAGCGGATCACCGAGCAGATCGGTGAACACCGAAGAAGTTGCGTCTGTGTCCATACCGGAATGAAATGCGCCGGTTGCAAACTTATAAAAATATGAAAGCATCCAGCCGGATACGGTTGTGTAATACATCATCAGCAGATAGCATCCGACCATGGCGAACCAGCCGTGGATATGCCATTTGCTGCTGGGCTTTTCAAGCGCTTTGTAACCGAGTACCGCACTCTTGCGGCTTGCACGCCCGACCGCGAATTCCATTGTCAAAACAGGTAGTCCCATGATTACCAGAAAGATCAGGTAAAAGAGCACAAAAAGACCGCCTCCGTTTTCCCCTGCAACATATGGAAAACGCCACACATTTCCAATACCGATGGCGCATCCTGCCGATACAAGCAGAAAACCAAGGCGGGATTTGAAAGATTCTCGCTGCATATATATTTTCCCTCCTGAATAAAAATGCCGCCAGATGATTCAAAATAGCGGCATATTACCTATTATATTGTTTGACAAAGCAAACTTCATAAAATATACTATAAAAAAAATAATAATACAAGGGGAGAACTTTCAAAATTAATTAAGGAAACGTGAAAGGACAGGTTTAGAAGACAACATGGAAGAAAATGTAAACGTAACAGAGCTGTTTGGCTGTGACGTATTTAACGACGCGGTCATGGAAGAACGACTTCCGAAGAAGGTTTACAAAGAACTCAAGGAGACGATTGAAGAGGGCAAGGAATTGTCATTGGAGATCGCGGATGTGGTAGCCCACGAGATGAAGGAGTGGGCGATCGAGAAAGGGGCAACACATTTCAGTCACTGGTTCCAGCCGATGACCGGTGTGACTGCTGAAAAGCATGATGCATTTATCACAGCACCGAAGGAAAATGGAAAGGTATTGTTATCGTTCTCCGGTAAGGAGCTGATCCAGGGAGAGCCAGATGCATCTTCATTCCCATCCGGCGGACTTCGTGCGACATTTGAGGCAAGAGGTTATACGACATGGGATTGTACATCTCCAGCGTTTGTACGTCATGACTCTGCAGGCGGGATCCTTTGTATTCCAACCGCATTCTGTTCGTACACTGGCGAGGCACTCGATCAGAAGACACCATTGCTTCGTTCGATGGAGGCAGTTAATAAGCAGGCACTCCGTATCTTAAGATTATTTGGAAATACAACTGCAAAACGTGTGACACCATCCGTTGGTGCCGAACAGGAATATTTCCTTGTTGATAAAGAAAAATGGTTAAAGCGTAAGGACCTGATCTACACTGGACGTACATTGTTTGGTGCGATGCCACCAAAGGGACAGGAGATGGATGACCATTATCTTGGTACGATCCGTCAGCGTGTCAGTGCATATATGAAGGAAGTCAATGAGGAGTGCTGGAAGCTTGGCGTCGCTGCGAAGACACAGCACAACGAGGTTGCTCCGGCACAGCACGAGCTGGCTCCGATCTATGCACCGGTCAATATCGCACAGGATCACAACCAGATCATGATGCGTATTTTGAAGAAGGTTGCAAGTCGTCATGGTATGCGCTGCCTGCTTCACGAGAAGCCGTTTGCAGGGGTAAACGGTTCCGGTAAGCACAACAACTGGTCACTCACTTCTGACGATGGAGTTAATCTGCTTGATCCAGGCAAGAATCCACATGAGAATAAAATGTTCCTTCTTGTACTTGCATGTATCTTAAAGGCGGTTGATGAGCATGCAGATCTGCTTCGTGTATCTGCAGCCGATGTCGGAAACGATCAGAGACTGGGTGGCAATGAAGCACCACCAGCGGTCATCTCCGTATTCCTTGGCGACCAGCTCGAGGATGTGCTTGACCAGATTCTGAAGAATGGAGAGGCAACCCATAGTATCAAGGGTGAGAAGTTTGCAACGGGTGTTACAACGCTTCCAGATTTCCGCAAGGACGCAACTGACCGTAACCGTACATCACCGTTTGCTTTTACAGGAAATAAGTTCGAGTTCCGTATGCTTGGTTCCCAGGATTCTCTGTCAAACTGCAACGTCGTTTTAAACACGATCGCAGCGGAGGCATTTGAAGAAGCCTGCGACAGACTGGAGAAGGCAGAGGATTTCGACAAAGAATTAAACGCGCTGATTGTAGAATATACAGAAAAGCATAAGCGTATCATCTTCAGCGGAAATGGATATTCCAAGGAGTGGCAGGAGGAAGCAAAGCGCAGAGGACTTCCAAACCTTCCGACAATGGTCGATGCAATTCCGGCGCTTACGACGGATGCAGCTATTGATATGTTTGAGCATTTCAAGGTATTTACAAAGGCAGAGCTTGAGGCAAGAGCGGAGATCCAGTATGAGATTTATGCGAAGGCAATCAACATTGAGGCAAGAACGATGATCGATATGGCAACGAAGCAGATCATTCCAGCGGTTGTCAAATACACAACCGTACTTGCAGAATCTGTCAATCAGGTACGTGCAGCTGGCAAGACTTACAATGTAAGCGTACAGGAGAAGCTTCTGGAGAAGACATCAGCTCTGCTTGCAGAAAGCTATGAGGCACTTAATCATCTGGCAGAGGTATCAGCTGAGATCGAGAAGAAGGAAGAAGGTCCGGAACGTGCAAGATATTGTCTGGATGTGATCATGCCAGCCATGACAGAACTTCGTACTCCAGTCGACGCATTGGAGATGGTCGTCGATAAGGAGATGTGGCCAATGCCTTCTTATGGAGATTTGATGTTTATACTGTAATGCGACATGTAAGATAAGAACCTGAATGCGGTCGGAGAGTCGGACACGAACCAGTATTCCATGTGGAAGGATTATTTGTCAACCACGGAAGTTCGGGAAATTCTTACATAAAAAAATAAATCGGTGCTCTCGCATGCGGAGATGGATGGTAAAACCTATGCGTATGCGGTTGTGGCGCGGAAAGATCAGCCGGGATTGGTGCTTTGTTATGAGGATGTCACCGGCTATAAGGAAGTAGATAACGAATTATCGTTAGATACGTTATTATCAGGAAATAACTTTACGATGGAGGCGACCATCATTATCACTGATGGCGCTTCTATCATAAATAGTAATGATGAAACAAAGAAAAATAAAACCATTTCAGGAACAGTCGTAGAGACAGCGGAAAAACAGGGCTGGGACGATAATACGATGCAGAAGATAAAGTCGGACGGACAGACATGGTATGTCATGCGTCGGAGCTACAAGGACAATCATCTGTATGTATTTTATACGTCGGGCGAAGTGTTTACATATCGTACAACGACAATGGCGTACGCGGTTTTGTTGTATTTGCTGTTTGTATCATTTTTTCATATGATTCATTATCGATATGCACGAAAAAACACCGAATACATAGAAAAATAATATCAGATCATTCCAGAGAGTGTTGGAGTTCATCTGCATGGCGGAGAGACGATGGGAGAGCTTGTTGAGACGCAGGCAACCGCAGCCGGTGTGACTTTCCATCGCGAAAGAGCTGGTGGAACGATTTCTTTTACAAGTGAAGAGGGCGTGGGGACGACCTTTACAATCGAGTTTCGATTTTTACTTGCGCCAGAGACAGAAAAAGGGGATAATAGTAAAGATAATACAATGCAGGATTTTCAGGGAACGCAGAGCAAAGAAGCGGGGATGAGTGAACATTTGTCAAAGCCACTCGATGAGCAGAAGATGTTCGCGATGATAAGAAAATATTGTAGGGAGAAAAAAGAGGGGGAGAACCAATGAGAATGAAGAAACTTCGTCAGATCATAGCTGCATGTATGACGGGGTGTGTACTGCTTGCGGGCTGTGGATCAACCGCGACAGAAAGCACACAGCAGTCGTCAAAACTGCCGCAGCTGGTGATTGGCAGTGACAGCTATGAACCGTTTAATTATATCAACGAGGATGGTGAATTTGCAGGCGTGGATGTCGAGCTTGCGCAGGAGGCATGCCGCCGCATCGGATACGAGCCGGTCTTTACACAGATCGTGTGGGAGGACAAGGACGAATATCTGGAGGAAGGAAGCGTGGATTGTCTGTGGGGTAGCTTCACGATGACTGGTCGGGAAGAAGAGTATACATGGGTTGGACCGTATCTGAACAGTCGGCAGGTTGTTGTGGTGCATGCGGACAGTGATATTTTTCAACTATCCGATCTTGAAGGAACGCGTGTAGCAGTACAGGCGACGAGTAAACCAGAACGGGAATTTTTAAATCAGAACAATCCGGCGACACCACAGGTGGGGGATCTGTTCAGCTTTTCTTCTATGGATGAGATTTACGCGAGTCTCAGAAAAGGATATGTGGATGCGATTGCCGGGCATGAAAGTGCGCTTCGTACATTTGTAGAGACCGATCCGGATGCTTACCGGATTCTGGACGAGAGTTTGTATAATTCAGAACTTGGAATCGCGTTTATAAAGGGCAGCGATAACGAAGTGATTGGGAAATTGGCACAGGCATTGAATGAGATGCAGGAAGATGGAACAACAAGGAAGATTATAGAGAAATACGGGTTAAACCCAGAGACAGCATTTAGCGACATGAAAGGAGTACAGGAATGGAAGTAAGAGCATGCTATGAGGAGATGGGATCAAATTTTGATGAGGTATTGAGCCGTCTCGGCAGCGAGCAGATGGTGCAGCGGTTTGCAATCAAATTTTTGAACGACAAGTCCTATGAGACATTGGAGGCAGCACTTAAGGAGAAGGATGTGGACAGTGCATTTCGTGCAGCACACACGCTCAAAGGTGTCTGTGTCAATCTCGGATTTGACAAGCTGTATGAGGTAAGTTCAGCGCTGACGGAGAAGCTTCGTGCAAAAGAGTTAGATGGTACAGATGTGATGTTTGAAAAAGTAAAGGAGCAGTATGACATTACTGTGAATGCAATCCGTAAACTGCAGTAAAATAAAGAGGAATCTATGGCAAAACTTCGGAAAATGTTAATCAAGGTATTATAAAAAAGTTTATTAATTTGTTCAAATAAGAATCGAATATTTCTTTCGATTTTCCACATACTACCCATACAGTACAAAAATGGAAGTATGTCAGGAGAACAGGAGGAAATAATCAAATGAAAGCAACAGGAATTGTCAGACGGATCGATGAGCTTGGCAGAATTGTCGTTCCAAAGGAGATCCGGCGCGTGTTACGGATTCGGGAAGGCGATCCATTGGAAATATTTACCGACAAGGATGGTGAGATCGTCCTGAAAAAATATTCACCAATCGGAGAGCTTTCTGCATTTGCGCAGGAGTATGTTGATGCGATCGCAGCAAGTCTTGGTTGTGGCGTGTGCGTCTGTGACCGGGATCAGATCATCGCGGTCGCGGGAATCTCCAAGAAGGATCTGCTCGGCAAATCCCTGCACCGGGAACTGGAGGATGCGATCAATGACCGGGAAGCGATTCTGGCGCGGAAAGGTGAAAAGAAGTTTATCCGGATTCTCGGGCACGGAGATAATGAGTATGATGGAGAGATCGTGCAGACGATCATCTGCGAGGGCGATGCTATTGGCGCGGTAATTTTGCTCAGCCGGGAAGGAAGCAGGCAAATCGGCGAATCTGAGGTGAAAGCGGCGGCGATTGCAGCGAAATTCCTTGGGAAACAGATGGAAGGGTAAAATTGACATCGAAATTCCCAAAAAGTGCCAAAAACTTGGCTTTTTTCCTTGACAAACAAAGGGCAACAAGGTATAAATATGCGTAGGGCTTTGTTGGCAAAGCTGATAAAAACAAGATTCGACCGCGGGGGATGTGGTCAGGAAACATCGTTTTATTATAGGAGGAAATTTCGATGAACAAGAATGAATTAGTTGCAAAGATGGCTGAGAAGGCTGGACTTAAGAAGACAGAAGCTGAGAAGGCACTTAAGGCTTTCACAGAGACAGTAGCAGAAGAGTTAAAGAATGGTGAGAAGATCCAGTTAGTTGGATTTGGTACATTTGAAGTAGCTGAGAGACCTGCTCGTGAGGGACGTAACCCAAGAACAGGCGAGACAATGAAGATCGCTGCTTCTAAGTCTCCTAAGTTCAAGGCTGGTAAGGCTTTAAAGGATTCTTTAAACTAATCTGATTCTTATCCGAAAAGATTTTTCGATAAAGAGTGAAAAGCTGTCGCATGCTGCGGCAGCTTTTTCATATGAGAGGAAAGTAAGGAGGAACGTGCTATGCGTTTGGACAAATATTTAAAGGTATCGCGTCTGATTAAGCGTCGTACCGTAGCAAATGATGCATGCGATGCAGGCAGAGTCATGGTCAATGATAAAGTCGTGAAAGCATCCTATGATGTGAAGCTTGGCGATGTGATCGAGATATCGTTTGGTAATAAATCCGTGAAGGTTAAGGTGACAATGATCGCGGATTCTACGAAAAAGGAAGATGCAAAAGAGATGTTTGAATATCTCTGATGGAAGGTAGAAGGCTCATAAATCGCAGAGTGCCTGCATATATTTATGCTATAACAAGTGTGCAGGAGCATACATGGAAAGTCATATGATACATATTACACAACGCGCACATATGAGCCTCACCGGACTGGAAAAGGTGATATCGATGGAACCGGAGCTTGTTGAGGTAGAAACAACAGCAGATCATCTTGCCATCAAGGGGCAGAATCTGCATGCAGAGAAGCTGGATATGGAGAAGGGTGAACTCCAGTTGACCGGAACGATACAGGGGATGCTTTATTCGGACAAAAAGGGAAAGAAGAAAGCCGCGGCGATCGCCAAACGGCTGTTTCGATAATTGACAGATGTATTGATACGACAGGGTGCCATGTTTATCATGAGTGTTGCCGTGGGAATCGCCCTCACACTGTCGTATGATCTTTTGCGTGTATTTCGACGCGTGGTATCTCATAATTCAATTTTAATAGCAATGGAAGATGTCTGCTTCTGGCTGATCTGGACCTATGTGACGTTGGAGTGCATCCACGTATATGGGGATGGTGTGCTGCACTGGTATATGGCGGTTGGCATTTTGTTTGGCGTTGTATTGTTCCATTACACTATAAGTTGTGCCTTGTTAAAATCTGTAAACAACATCTTGTACAAGGTAAAAAAATCCGCGAAAAAGCACAAGAAATTGTTGAAAAATAGCGATAATAAGGGTAAAATGTAAATATCTTTAGGTATGAAAAGTGGGTATGGAAATGGCAAAAAGCAGTACAAAAAAATCAGTTCGATATCGTCAGTCGCCGGTGATCACATTTCTGGTTGTTGCGGCGGTTATATTTATATGTGTGACTTCGATTGTGCGTGCGACAAGTCTGCACACGAAGAGTAAGCAGCTGGCAGAGACCGAGAAAACGATGGAGTTGAAGGTCGAAGAGGCAAAGCAGGAGCAGGCGAACCTCGATGCACAGGAGAAATATATGCAGACGAATGAATATATAGAGGACGTGGCAAAGGACAAGCTCGGGTTAGTGAAACCAGATGAGCTGGTTATCCGTCCGGCAGAATAAATGAATCAGAGATAAGAAGACAGAAAGCTTCCGGTAGATTGCCGGAAGCTTTTTTGCGTAAAAATGTCTATAAATTTTATCTCCCAGCTGTCACTGTTAGACATACACAGTCGGAAGAATTGTATAAACTTGTATGGCAAATTTGAAACAGACGGAAACAATCGGGTAGAGGGGATTGAGAAAATGAAAGTGGCGAAGCTTTTTTCTGGTATTGCAGATATTCTGATTGCATATTGTGTGGGACATTGCAGTCTGCTTGGCACAGCACCATTTGGGACGGCAATCATTGGTGCGGGCAGCGCCTGCGGGAGAAGTCCGTGGATGTTGCTACTCGGATTGCTCGGCGCATTTTTTGAGCAGGGTGGTTTTGAGAAACAGGGACAGATGATCTATCCACTGATCTGGGTGATGGCAGCTGTGCTTGTACGCGTCAGAAAGTTGCAACTATTGTATCCGCGTTCGTTTCTGTTGTCTGTCCTTGTCGGACTGGAGACGATCGTTCTCCAGATCGGTGCGGCGTTCTGGCTGCCAGGGGCAATCGGAATCCCTCTGGCGTGCGCAGAAGGTGCGCTCGTTTTTTCTTTTATGTTAGCGTATTGCTTTTCTTATCGGAATCTGAGTGGGGATAAGCTCCTTTTTTTAACAGACACCCAGACGATGCTTGCGGTGCTGATTCTTGCAACAACCGTACTTGCCGGGATGCCGGTTCAGTTTGGCGGAGTCGTCGAAGTGCTTGCGAGCGTGTGCCTGTTTACAATTTTCTATGTATCGTATCGGTTTGGATTTTCGGCTGGCGTTTCCTGGGCGGCAATCTCTGGTGCCATCTATGCCCTCCGGACAGATGATATGCAGATGCTTGCCGCGTGGGTATTTCTTGCCGTGCTGGTAAATGGATTGACCGAATTTCTGCATATGGGACGATACGGAAGCATTCTGATTTTTGTAGCGAGCGATTGCCTGCTTGGATATTTTGCGTTTCCGCAGATGCTCTCTGAGGCTGGCATCAAGGCGATTGCGACTGCGGTGTTTGTGCTGTTTTTTTTACCAGGACGCCTGTTTGTGCAGGTACGTGCCCAAGGGGATGCAGGGACATTTTCCGGGGCAGAATGGGGCAAGCTTACGCTTTCACGCGTGAGGAGTTTCTCGGATGCGTTGAAACGGATTGATTATACGTTTGCAGGGACGGAGGGGCAGCGGATTGGATTTTCACAGATCGGAACGATGCTGGAGGATTTTACAAAGCAGTTGGACAGCCCTGTTGCGATGCGTAAGGATGCGGAGACGGCGATCGTGTCGGAATTGGGCAGGATGGGCGTACATGTGAAATCGCTGACGCTCTTAAAGGCGCAGAATGGCAGATACCAGCTCTATGCGGATGCCCGCGTGGGACGTGGCAGACTGGTCGGTGCAGAGGCGGTGCGCAAGATTGCAAGCAAGGAGACGGGAATCCCGTTTGAAATCGGGGAGGACAGCCGCCAGATGGTTGGACGGAGCTATGACCTTGTTATATTAAATCAGAAGCCTGCGTTCCGCATTCAGACTGCCGCCCGTCGACTTTCCTGTCAGGAAGATGTGATATCGGGAGACAATTTTTATATTGGGAATCTGAAGAATGGACAGGCGCTTTTGATGATTGCTGATGGCATGGGAAACGGTGTGCAGGCGGCGAAAGACAGTGAAGCGCTGCTCTCTGCGGTCGAGGAACTTGTCATGACCGGATTTGAACAGGAGATGGCAGTGCGGCTTGTGAATGCGTATCTGGCAGAGAAGAATAAGGGGGAGCATTTTACAACACTGGATATGTTGTTGCTGGATCTGTACACAGGAGTTGGACATCTGGTAAAATACGGCGCCGCAACGACTTATGTGTGCCGGGGAAACTGGATGGAGTGTATCAAATCGACATCGCTTCCGGTTGGGGTGATGGAGGATGCTGGATGCGAGTGCAGCAGTAAGAAATATTATGCCGGCGATCTGATTGTCATGGTGAGTGATGGCGTGCTGGACAGTATTTTGTTTGAAAATAAAGACGACTATATGCATACACTGCTGGAAGCGTTAAAGGATGAGGAGCCAGAGACTGTGGTGGAGGCGGTCATCCAGGATATCCGAAGCGTCTGTGGAAAACGATTGAAGGATGATGCAACGATTATTGTGTGCAAGGTCATGAAAAATCTGTGAATCGCTATACGAAAGGTATCGTTTGTGCTAATATAAGGATGGTAAAAACTGACAAATGACGGAGTATGTATGAATTATTTTGAGCAAAAAGTCTACAATTATATACAGACACACGGATTGATCGAACCGGGAAATCGACTGGTAGTCGGTGTGTCGGGTGGTGCGGATTCCGTGTGCCTGCTACGCGTGTTAAAGGCGCTTATGCCAGTGTTGCATATCCCTTCGCAGGGCATCGTTGTGGTGCATGTGCATCATGGCATCCGGGGCGCGGAGGCAGATCATGATGCCGCATTTACCAAAGACTTGTGTGCAAAGCTTGGATTCCTGTATCAGGAATATCGGAAAGATATTCCGGCGTATGCGAAGCAGTTAAATATGACTGTTGAGGAAGCGGGACGGGAGTATCGCTATCAGTGTATGGAAGAACTGGTTATGCAACTGAAATTCGATAAGATCGCCGTCGCGCACAACCAGGATGATGTCGCGGAGACGGTGCTGTTCCATATGCTTCGGGGCAGTGGATTGAACGGGCTTGCCGGGATCGCGGCGAGCAGGGGGAATATCATCCGCCCGCTGCTCGGTGTGTCGCGTGCAGAAATCGAAGCGTATCTGGAAGAATGCGGACAGGATTTTTGTCTGGATTCGACAAATGTTGAGCTTGCCTATGCACGAAACAAGATCCGGCACAGTATATTGCCTGTGATGAAGGAATTGAATGACCGGGCGGTGGAGCATATCTGCCAGCTGGCGCAGGATGCGGCACAAAGCTATGACTATATTCATACGCAGGCGATGGAACAATGCGATACAACAGAGGATGAGGATGCCTTTGGCAGAACGGTGACACTTTCGATTGCAGAACTGTATAAAGTAGGACCGGTGCTGCAGGAGCATATTGTATGGGAAGCAATCGGACAGGTTGCACAGCGCAAGAAGGATATTACGCGGCGGCATATACAGGCGGTTGTGGCACTGATCTATCAGGATTCTGGAAGCAGTGTACAGCTTCCATATGGTATCCATGCGAGAAGAAATTATGGGGAGCTGATCCTTTCGGATAAGGTGCAGACAATGACGGACTACCGGTTTGCGATTGCGCAGGCAGGTGATTATGAAATCCTGAATCAGGGAACACTTTCCGTATCCATTGAGGATTTTACTTTTACGGAGCCAATTCCGAAAAAAAACTATACGAAATTCATTGACTATGCTAAAATAAAAGGTACTCTGTGTGTCCGGACACCGGAAGACGGAGATTATATCGTGATTGATACAGCTGGAAATACGAAGAAACTGTCGCGTGTATTTATCGATGCGAAGATCGACAGGACCAAACGGGCAGGATGGCCGGTGCTTGCATGCGGACAGGAAATCGTATGGGTAGTTGGACTGCGGTTTTCGCCAGCGTATCATGTGGATGAGCAGACAAACAAAATTATGAAAATACAGTATGGAAGCAAAGGAGATCAGAATGGAACAAAAGATTGATGTTATGATTGATGAGGCAACTGTGGAGGCAAGAATTGCAGAAATCGCACAGCAGTTAAGCAAGGAATATGAGGGAAAGACGATTCATATTATCGGTGTTTTAAAGGGAAGCGTGTTCTTCATGTGTGAGCTTGCAAAGCGTCTGACTGTACCAGTGACGATGGATTTCATGTCTGTTTCCAGCTATGGAAATGATACCAAGTCTTCCGGTGTTGTAAAGATGATCAAGGATCTCGATGAGAGTATCGAGGGAAGAGACGTGGTACTGATTGAGGTTATTATGGATTCCGGTCGTACACTTTCTTATCTCATCAATATATTGAAGGAGCGCAAACCGGCAAGCTTTAAGGTAGTCACATTACTGGATAAGCCGGATCGCCGTGTTGTAGAGTTGGAGCCGGACATCACCGGATTTGTGATTCCAGACCGCTTCGTTGTAGGATATGGTCTTGATTGTGCACAGAAATACAGAAATACAGAAATCTTCCATATATTGGTGTGATTTCTGAGTAATACATAAATTTATCCAGAAGGGAGCATAGCATGAAGGGATTAAAAAAAGGACTCGGAATCTACCTGATTCTGTTCTTTGCGATGTTCTGTGGCATTATTTGGTACATGAACAAAAACTCAAAGACAGATTCCGGTTATACGATCGTCGATTTTCAGGCAGAAGTATCCGAGGATTTGATAGGCTCCGTTGAGATCTATCAGAATAAGGAGATACCGACAGGAACGGTATACATCACGTATCGTCAGACAAACGAAGAAAAAGAATTCTATGTGTCGGATGTCAATAAGGTACAGCAGATTATCATGAGCAAAGGAAACGGAAATATCCGCCTGGAGTTGCATGATGTCAGTGGTCAGAGCAACGTCTGGACATGGTTGCCGACAGTCGTGCTTATTGTAGTATTGCTGGTCGTTGTTATGATATTCATGGCAAATATGTCTGGTGCCGGTGGCGGTGGTGGTGCCGGTGGCGGCAAGATGATGAACTTTGGCAAGAGCCGGGCACATATGTCAAACGAGAACGATCAGAAGTATACATTCAAGGATGTCGCTGGTCTGGAAGAAGAAAAAGAGGATATGGCGGAGATCGTAGATTTCCTGCGGAATCCAAAGAAATATAACACGCTGGGTGCACGTATTCCGAAGGGCGTTCTGTTAGAGGGACCTCCGGGAACAGGTAAGACACTGCTTGCAAAGGCAGTTGCCGGAGAAGCTGGTGTTCCGTTCTTCTCGATTTCCGGTTCGGATTTCGTCGAGATGTTCGTCGGTGTCGGTGCGAGCCGTGTGCGTGATCTGTTTGAGGATGCAAAGAAGAATGCACCATGTATCGTGTTTATCGATGAGATTGATGCGGTTGCCAGAAAGCGTGGCTCTGGTCTTGGTGGCGGTCATGATGAGCGTGAGCAGACATTGAACCAGATGCTTGTTGAGATGGATGGTTTCGGTACGAACGAAGGTATCATTGTGCTTGCGGCGACAAACCGTGTGGATATTCTGGATCCGGCTATTTTAAGACCGGGACGTTTTGACCGTAAGGTTATGGTCGGCAGACCGGATGTTAAGGGACGTGAGGAGATCCTTCGTGTCCATGTCAGAAACAAGCCGTTGTCTGATGATGTCGATCTGCATGAGATCGCAAGAACAACTGCAGGCTTTGCTGGTGCGGATCTGGAGAACCTGATGAATGAGGCAGCTATCTGTGCAGCTAAACAGAATCGGCAGTTTATCAAGAAGGAAGATGTTGACAAGTGTTTTGTCAAGATTGGAATTGGCGGTGAAAAGAAGAGCCGTCTTGTACCGGAGAAGGAGCGGAAGATTACCGCTTACCACGAGAGTGGACATGCGATCTTGTTCCATTTACTGAGCGAGGTTGGACCGGTGCATCTTGTATCCATTATTCCAAATGGACGTGGTGCTGGCGGATATACGATGCCATTGCCGGAGAATGATAATGTGTTTATGACGAAGAAGCATATGCTGCAGGATATCATGGTCAGCTTTGGTGGACGAATCGCAGAGGAACTGATCTTCGGCGATATCACAACCGGTGCTTCTGCAGACATCAAGCAGGCAACCCAGACCGCACAGGCGATGGTTGTCAAGTATGGTATGTCTGAGAAGGTTGGGCTGATTAACTACGAGGTAAACAGTGAGGAAGAAGTATTTCTCGGCAGAGATCTCGGGCATGCAAGAAATTACAGCGAGAAGGTCGCCGCGATGATCGATAAGGAAGTGCGCCGGATCATGGATGAGTGTTATCAGGAAGCAAAGCTTATCATCGAGAGTCATATTGACGTATTGCATCGTTGTGCAGCTGCTTTGCTGGAGAAAGAACGTATCAACCGTGCAGAATTTGAAGCACTTTTTGAAGTCAGTCCAACAGAAACTTATCCGGATGGACTGGATACAACCGGATTGAATCTGTAATCGATTGTGAAAAATGTAGTGATAGAAACTATGGAATTGTGCAAGATGCACAAAAAGACGACAAAAAACGAATTTTTGCGACATGATTCAAGAGAATATGCACAAAAAAAATCTGAAAAAAATTAAATGTTTGGGCAGACTTTTTAGGGTTTATATGTATAATAATACTTGTAACCCCCCAATACATTATATAGTTTTTTGCTACACCCCAAAGTAACAAAATACCTTCTCCGAAAAGGACAGCCGATCGTTGGCTGTCCTTTTCCCTTTCTACTACAATATATTTATGGTTAATATCCCTTACAGCCAGTAAGGAATTA
>OGOL01001952.1_pt1 | contig 17412 bp, 9 predicted proteins | sample 1552641 | NCBI WGS metagenome assembly OGOL01 (sample SAMEA2580140, study PRJEB22360) | human gut metagenome | biome: human gut; feature: human-associated habitat; material: faeces | place: Denmark | collected 2008/2010 | reverse complement strand
GATAGGGGTCTCCAAAACCTTTGGTGGGAGTTCGATTCTCTCATCCCCTGCTCTTTAAAAACACCTGTTTAGGTGTTTTTTTATTTATAGTAATTTAAATTAAATTTTTATAAAGGAGAATTATATGAAAAAAACAAATAACAGCGTGCTTTCGCAATATCGGGGTGCGTTAATGGGAATATCCATCATATTGATTATAGTTTTTCATTTTACGGATGACTGTCATTATTACTCCTATCATTTTAGTGGCTGGATTTCCTTCTTTTGGAGATATATTTCATCATCGAGTGTTGATGCATTTTTATTCTTTTCTGGTCTGGGATTATATTATTCCATGAAAAAAAGATCAGATGTTAGAAGCTTTTACATAAGAAGATTAAAAAGAATCCTGATTCCTTATTGCATCGTAGCCGTACCCTCTTATATTTTATTAGATGTCTGTGTAGATAAAACAGGATGGGGAGAATCCATAAAAGACTTCACATTTATCACATTTTTCAGTGATGGAGACAGGCTTTATTGGTATATTGGCCTGATGTTGTTATGCTATCTGATTTATCCCTATATCTTTCAGATTGTTGATAGCGCACGAGACGCAATAGATGGAGAGATCCGTCTGCTTTCTATTGTAAGTGCTATTACAGTATTGGCACTTGTAATTGCATTATATGAGAAAGAGGTGTTTGGAAATGTAAATATTGCTTTGCTTCGTCTGCCTGTTTTTATAGCGGGCTGTTTTTATGGCAGATCCAGTTATGAAAAAAGGGAAAGTTATTGGAAATGGTTGATTCTTTTTGCGTTATCCGGCTATTTGCTCACCATGCTTCCAAGTGGATCTCCTATTTTTGCAAGGTATGTGACCGGAATTTTTAATATCTCATGTTGTGCGGGAATTGCCTGGATCTTTTCCCAGTTATCTATGCGCCCGGTTATAAGAATACTGGAATGGTTTGGTGCTCATTCGCTGGAATTGTATCTGGTACATGTTACCATACGAAAATTTATGAAGGGAGCAGCATTTCATACATGCCGTTTGCGTTACGAACTGGTGCTGGTATGCAGTTCCATTGTGATTGCATGGATACTTCAGATCCTTGTCCGGTATATAACAGATCATTTGCTTAAGGAAAAGAGGTAAGACATATGACCCTACAGCAGTTACATCAGGTAATTACGATTGCAGAAAGCCGCTCCATGAACGAAGCATCCCGAAAACTGTTTGTCTCACAGCCCAATCTGTCTGCGGTTGTGCGCGAACTGGAAGAAGAAGCAGGAATCACCATTTTTATCCGGTCCAACAGGGGAATCGTGCTTACACCAGAGGGAGAGGAATTTATCGGATATGCCAAGCAGGTCGTGGAGCAGTATCATTTGCTGGAATCCCGTTATATTTCGTCTGCATCCAAAAAGAAATTTTCCGTGTCTATGCAGCATTATACCTTTGCGGTCAAGGCATTTGTGGAAGTGGTCAAGACGGTGGGAATGGAAGAATATGAATTTGCCGTGCATGAGACACAGACGAATCAGGTAATTGAAAATGTGCGCAACATGAAAAGTGAGCTGGGGATTCTTTTCCTGAGCAAATTTAATGAAGCAGTACTCCAGAAACTTTTCAGGGAAAATGATGTGATTTTTGAAGAACTGTTTACCTGTGACACCTATGTATATCTGTGGAAAGGACATCCGCTGGCACAAAGGGATGTAATTTCCATGAAAGAACTGCAGGAATATCCATGTCTTGTGTTCGAACAGGGGAAAAATAATTCCTTTTATTTTGCCGAAGAGATGAAAAGTACCTATGAATATAAGAAGATGATCCATGCGGATGACCGGGCGACCATGCTGAATCTGATGGTTGGGCTGAATGGTTATACGCTCTGTTCCGGGATTATCTGTGAAGAATTAAACGGAAATGATTATGCGGCAGTACCGCTGGCAGAGAGCGAAAAGATGCGGATCGGCTATATCCGGCACAAGGGGATAAAGGTCAGTCCGATCGGAGAATTATATGTGGATATTCTGAAAAAAAGTGGGAAACCACTTTGATAAAAATAGTTTTCATCAAAAAATGCTTGTTTGGGTGATTGGAAAGGCAATTTTTTGGAGAAATTGCATAAGATAGCAGGTATAAATATAAATACACGAAAAAAAACGGTAAGAATCTGATGGAAACGGTTGCGCGATTACCGTCATTATGCAGGAAAAACCGGAGAAATGCGAAGTTTGCACAACTTTGACAGATGAGAAAAAAAGTGGCATAATCTTTTCTAAACTTGGGGATGATAATAAAAGTATGTTGTTTAAAGGTAGAAAGAGGTGTTGGATTATGTATGAAACTGTTAAAGTAATTCGGTTATCAGATATGGATGAAGTTAAGGATTTTGTACGTGCAGCGGGTGGTTGTGATTTTGATATTGATGTAAAATGTGACAGAACATTCATTGATGCAAAGTCATTGCTTGGTATGATTGGACTTGGTGTAAAAAAGAATCTTCAGGTTTGCTACGGTGGAAAGAATGAAAATTTCGAAAACGTAGTTGCTAAATTTGCAGTGGCATAATACAATTATAATATCGTGACTATGGAACTTTAAGTCCCGCTCCGTATTCCGGAGCGGGGCTTTTTATTGTAAAATAATGGAACAAATAAAAACCCGCTTCATACAACAGGAAAATACCCGCGGGAGAAAGGAGGTGTACATGCAGGAATTACATATCTCTGTGAGAAATCTGGTAGAGTTTATTTTCCGGGCAGGAGATATCGATAATCGTGCCGGAAAGCTGGCGAGTGCAGAGGCCATGATGGAAGGCAGCCGTATCCACCGGAAAATTCAAAAAAGCATGGACACTTCCTACCAGGCGGAAGTACCGCTGAAAATTGAATGGAAAGCCAACGATTACGTACTGGTCGTGGAAGGACGTGCAGACGGAATCGCCTATGGAAAATTTCAGCCAGATCTGCCGGCTGCGACGGAGTCTGTGCTGCAACCGGAGATGGAGTTTGCGACGGAAATCCCTCCGGAAGAAGAAATCAGCTTCATCGATGAGATCAAGGGTGTATATAGAAACGTTGCGGCAATGGAACAGCCGGTCTACGTGCATAAAGCCCAGGCAATGTGCTATGCGTATATCTATGCGAAACAGAACCGTCTGGAGCGGATCGGCGTGCAGATGACCTACTGCAATCTGGATACGGAAGAAATTCGGTATTTCCGGGAAATTTTCGATTATGAGACACTGACCGTGTGGTTTGGCCATCTGATCGAAGATTATCGGAAATGGGCGGACTGGCAGATTGCATGGAAAAAACAGCGGCAGGAGAGCATTCATGGACTGGAGTTCCCATTTCCGTACCGGGAAGGGCAAAAGAAGCTGGTTGCAGATGTTTATCGTACAATTTTGCGGGGAAAGAATCTGTTTATCGAAGCACCGACCGGTGTGGGCAAAACAATTTCCACAATCTTTCCGGCGGTAAAAGCAGTGGGAGAAGGGCTGGCAGACCGGATCTTTTATCTCACGGCAAAGACCATCACAGCAACTGTGGCAAAAGAAACGTTCGCACTGCTGGAAGAACAGGGCTATCGTGCCAAAGTGATCCAGATTACAGCAAAAGAAAAACTCTGCCTGTGTGAAGAAATGGACTGCAACCCGGTAAACTGTCCATATGCAAAGGGACATTTTGACCGGGTGAACGATGCGGTGTTTGATCTCTTGCAGAAATCCAACCTGTTTACCAGAGAGGAAGTTTTAGCGCAGGCGAAAGAATATCAGGTGTGCCCGTTTGAGATGAGTCTGGATGTGGCAACCTGGGCGGACAATATTGTCTGTGATTACAATTACGTATTCGATCCGAATGTATATCTGAAACGCTTTTTTCAGGAGGGGATAAAGGGAGACTATCTGTTCCTGGTGGATGAGGCACATAACCTCGTGGATCGCAGCAGGGAGATGTACAGTGCCGATCTGTACAAAGAAGACGTGCTTGCAGTGAAGCGGATCATGAAAGCGCACAGCCGTACGATCTGCCGTATCCTGGACAAATGCAACAAAGCCATGCTGGAAATGAAACGTGAGTGTGAGCACTACCAGATTCTGGACAGTGTGGGAACGTTGACCTTCCACCTTATGCGGCTGGCCTCCCAGATGGATGAATTTTTGGAAAAACCGCGGGAATTTCCGGAGAAGAAAACGGTGCTGGATTTTTACTTTGCGCTGCGCAATTTCCTGAATATCTATGATCTGGTGGATGACCATTACGTGATCTACAGCCAGATGACGGAGGAAGGAAAATTCCGGATCCGGCTCTTTTGCGTAGATCCGTCGGTCAATCTGCAGAAATGCATCGATAAAAGCAATTCCACGATCTTTTTCTCCGCAACGCTCCTGCCGATCGGATACTACAAGCGGCTACTTTCCACGGACGAGGATAACTATGCCATTTATGCGCAGAGTACGTTTGCCCAGACACAGAGACTTCTCGCATTTGGCCGGGATGTGAGCACAAAATATACGCGGAGGAACAGAAAAGAATACGAAAAAATCGCGGATTATATCGGTGCAGTCACAGAAGAACAACAGGGAAATTACATGGTGTTTTTCCCGTCTTACCGGCTGATGCAGGATGTATATGAGGTCTTTGCCGGGAAGGCGGCCGATTCGTGCGAGATTCTGATGCAGCATAGTAATATGAAAGAACACGAAAGAGAAGCGTTTTTGGAAGAATTTGAAAAAGAGCGCCAGGGGACACTTGTTGCGTTCTGTGTGATGGGTGGAATTTTCGGGGAAGGCATTGATCTGAAAAACGACCGGCTGATCGGTGCCATCATCGTGGGAACCGGACTTCCGCAGGTCAGCGATGAACGTGAAATTTTAAAGAATTATTATGATGAGCGGGGATTGTCCGGATTTGACTATGCGTTCCGCTATCCGGGAATGAACAAAGTCCTGCAGGCAGCAGGGCGCGTGATCCGGACCAGCGAGGACCGCGGCGTGATCCTTCTGCTGGATGAACGTTTCCTGCAGCGCGAATACGGAGCGCTTTTTCCGAGAGAATGGGAAAAGAGAAGCGTCTGTGGTCTGCCGCAGCTGCGGGAAGAAGTGAGCCGGTTCTGGTCAGACGTCCGGGAGGAGCTTTAAAAACTCTTCGGTGGAGGCAGAAACCGGAAGGGTAGGGTTTAACGAAGCCACCAGCTGCCGCTGCGGGATCGTTTCCTGCGTGTGGACGAGAAAGAGATCCTCCGGCTTGTGTTTCAGACAAAAATCCGGGATAAAAGCAATTCCAAGACCGATGCGGGCCATGTCAATGAGCAGATCGTTGCTGCTGAGCTCTACCTGAGGCAGCAGTTCCAACTGATGCTGCAGGAAAATGTGGTGCAGAAACTCACTCGTTGTGCTCTTGCGGTCTAACATCATGAGCGGATAGGTGCCAAGCTCCGAGAAAGGAACGATGCGGTCCGCCAGATCAAAATATGCCGGATTGGCGACGAACACATCCGAGAAAGAGCCAACCGTTTTCTGAATATAGGAAGGATTCAGATGCGGGGTTGGAAAATTTGTGATGATCAGGTCAACCCGGCGCTGCTCTAGCAGGTCTACACAGCCCATCGAACTGGCATTGGTGATTTTAATCGGAACATCCGGGAATTTCCGATGGAATTTCTGCAGATACGGCAGCAGAAAATAACGGCAGATGGTGTCGCTTGCGCCGATATGCAGTTGTCCCAGGCCCAGAGAGCCGGATTCTAAAAGCTGGCTTTCCCCACGGGAGATCAGATTCATGGCAGGTTCCACATGTTTTAGCAGCAGAGCACCGGCAGGAGTCAGCTGCACTTTTTTGGTGCTGCGGATAAAAAGCGGCTGTCCCAGCTTGCGTTCCAGTGTTTTGATAGACTGGCTTACCGCTGACTGGGAGATAAAAAGCTTCTTACTTGCATCCGAAAATGAGAGAGAGCTTGCAACATAATAGAAAACCTTGTATAATTCATAATTGATATCCATCGATCATATCCTCAGTAGTATAGTATAGGATATATTATATACCTTTCACAAAGGAGAGAAAAGGAGATTATCATGAAAAAGGGAATTTTGAAAACTTTATGCGGATTGATGGCGGCACTCATGCTGCTTGTGTTCGCAGGAACACCCGTTACAACTCAGGCAGCAAAACTGCCATATTACATTAAAATCAATCGTCAGCAGAACTGTGTAACCGTATATGCACTTGATTCCAAGGGAAAATATACCAAACCGGTTAAAGCGTTTGCCTGCTCGGTCGGTGTCAACAATGCCACCCCGACAGGAACATTTTCGATTCCGGCAAAATACCGCTGGCATACACTGATGGGCGGTGTGTACGGACAGTATTGCAGCCGTATTCACGGTGGGGTGCTGTTCCACTCTGTGTTTTACAGTTCACAGGATCCGAGCAAGCTGGCATACAATTCTTATAACCGTCTGGGACAGACGGCATCCCACGGATGTGTCCGCCTGAATGTGGAAGATGCCAAGTGGATCTATGACAACTGCCCGGTAGGAACCAAAGTAACCATCTATGACAGCAAAGATCCGGGACCATTGGGCAAGCCTACCCCGATCCGTATCGATGTAAACAGTCCGTACCGCGGATGGGATCCGACCGATCCAAATCCGAGAAATCCATGGCTGAAACTCCGTCCGACGATTAAGGGAATCGCGAATAAAACCATCGAGAGAACCAATCGTAAAGTAGACCTCAAAAAGGGAGTGAAAGCTTCTGATTACAGAGGAAAGACCCTTAAATTTACCGTTTCCGGAAAAGTCAATGCGGCAAAGACCGGAAAATATAAGATTACATACACCGCAAAAGATGCCAAAGGAAACAAGACCCAAAAGAGCATCATAATTACCGTAAAAGATACGAAAGCACCATCCATCAGCCTGAAGCGAAAGACACTGACCTACAATAAAGCCGTTTCCAAAGAAAAACTGGTTTCTGCAATTAAGGCAGATGTAGTGGCAAAAGATCTGGGCAAAAAACTTGCGTCAAAATATGTTTTCGTGGATGCCAGAGAAGCACATAAGGCAGTTACCGCTATGGAAAGAGGAACCTATGGAACTTATAGCGTGACCGTATATGCCAAAGATACGGCAGGAAATAAATCCAGAAAGCTGAAAGTAAAGATTAATTTTGTAAATCCAAACCCGGGTACCGATCAGCCGGATCAGCCGGAACCGGACATTCCGGGCGTTGTAACGGACAGTGCAATTACCGTACAGTAATTTCATAAGAACAGGTAATAGATATCGTAAGCGATATTAATTTTACTTAATTGTCAACCCATGATACAATAACATAAAGATCAATAGAATGCCCCCGAATACAGGGGGCATTCCGTTTCGCAAAAGAAGGAGGTAAATCCAATGGGCAATGTACGTCGTGTGTACGTAGAAAAGAAACCGGATTTTGCCGTAAAGGCAAAAGAATTAAAACATGAGGTAAAGCATTATCTCGGAATCGCCGCAGAACAGGTGCGTGTCCTGATCCGTTATGATGTGGAAAATGTATCGGATGCCACTTACCAGAAGGCATTGCAGACGGTATTTTCCGAGCCGCCAGTGGATGATATTTATGAGGAGAACTTTGACGCAGAAGGCGGAAACGTATTTTCCGTAGAATTCCTGCCGGGACAGTTCGACCAGAGAGCGGATTCCGCAGAGCAGTGCGTGAAGCTTTTAAATGAGGATGAGGAGCCGATCATCCGCAGTGCGACGACCTATGTGATCAAGGGTGACATCACAGAGGATGAGTTAGAGGCGATCAAAAAGTATTGTATCAATCCGGTAGATTCCCGTGAGACCGGTATGGACAAGCCGGATACCCTCGTACAGAATTTCGATGAGCCGGCAGACGTGGCAGTTTTCGACGGATTTATCGACATGGCAGAAGCACAGCTGAAGGAACTGTACAGCTCTTTAAATCTTGCCATGACCTTTAAGGATTTCTTACATATCCAGAATTACTTCAAAAATACCGAGAAGCGGAATCCGTCCGTGACAGAGATCCGCGTGCTTGATACTTACTGGAGTGACCATTGCCGTCATACCACCTTCTCGACAGAACTTAAAAATGTGAAGTTTGATGAAGGATTTTACCAGGCACCAATCAAAAAGACTTACGAAGAATATCTGGATACCCACAAGAAACTGTATGCGGGACGCGATGACAAGTTTGTCTGCCTGATGGATCTGGCACTGCTTGCCATGAAACGTCTGAAAAAAGAAGGAAAACTTGCAGATCAGGAAGAATCTGACGAGATCAATGCATGTTCCATCGTGGTACCGGTGGAAGTAGATGGAAAGACAGAGGAGTGGCTTGTAAACTTTAAGAATGAGACACATAACCATCCGACCGAGATTGAGCCGTTCGGTGGTGCTGCTACCTGTTTAGGCGGAGCCATCCGTGATCCGCTTTCCGGAAGAACTTATGTGTATCAGGCAATGCGTGTGACCGGAGCCGCAGATCCGACCGTATCCGTAAAAGATACGATTGCGGGCAAGCTGCCACAGAAGAAGATCGTGCGTGAGGCAGCCAGAGGTTACAGCTCTTATGGAAACCAGATCGGACTGGCAACCGGATATGTCAAAGAAGTTTACCATCCGGATTATGTAGCAAAACGTATGGAGATCGGTGCTGTCATGGGTGCCGCACCGAGACGTGCCGTACAGAGACTGACCTCTGATCCGGGAGATAAGATTATCCTTCTGGGCGGACGTACCGGACGTGACGGTATCGGTGGAGCAACCGGATCTTCCAAGGCACATAACACACAGTCTACGTCTGTATGTGGTGCCGAGGTACAGAAAGGTAATGCACCGACTGAGCGTAAACTGCAGCGCCTGTTCCGCAGAGAAGAAGTCAGCCATATTATCAAAAAATGTAACGATTTCGGTGCCGGCGGTGTATCGGTAGCCATCGGTGAGCTTGCAGACGGACTGCGCGTGAATCTGGATAAAGTACCGAAGAAATATGCTGGTCTGGATGGAACGGAGATTGCAATCTCCGAGTCCCAGGAGCGTATGGCAGTCGTTGTCGCTCCGCAGGATGTCGAGCAGTTCCTTGCTTATGCAAAAGAAGAAAACCTTGAAGCAATCGAGGTGGCAGTTGTTACCGAGGAGCCGAGACTGATCTTAGAGTGGAGAGGAAAAGACATTGTCAATATTTCCCGTGCATTCCTCGATACCAACGGTGCGCATCAGGAAGCAGATGTCGAAGTCGAGATGCCAAAAGAGGAAGACAACTTCTTTAAAAAGATCGAACTTCCGAAAGTTGCAGATGCATTACAGAAAAACGACAACAAATCAGCATGGCTTGCCATGCTTGCGGATCTTAATGTATGTTCCCAGAAGGGACTTGTCGAGATGTTTGACGGTTCCATCGGTGCGGGAAGTGTCTACATGCCATACGGCGGCCGCTATCAGCTGACCGAGACACAGAGCATGGTTGCCAAACTTCCGGTTCTGAAAGGAAAATGCGATACCGTAACCATGATGTCCTACGGATTTGATCCGTACTTATCCTCCTGGAGTCCATACCACGGATCGGTATATGCCGTACTGGAATCCCTTTCCCGTATCGTGACCGCCGGTGGTGACTACAAGAAAGTACGCTTCACCTTCCAGGAGTATTTCCGCAGAATGAGTGAAGATCCAAAGAGATGGAGTCAGCCGTTTGCAGCACTGCTCGGTGCATTTGATGCACAGATCGGTTTTGGTCTGCCATCCATCGGTGGAAAAGATTCCATGTCCGGAACCTTCAACGATATTGACGTGCCTCCGACACTGGTTTCTTTTGCAGTCGATGTGGCAAGAGAAAAAGATGTCATCACACCGGAACTGAAAGAAGCAGGAGATAAGCTGGTACTCTTTACGATCGAAAAGAACACGTATGATCTGCCGGTATATGAGCAGGTGATGAAACTGTATGACAAGATTCATGAGCTGATCGGCAAGGGAGCAATCCGCAGTGCCTATGCACTGGACGGAAAAGGTCTGGCAGCAGCAGTCAGCAAGATGGCATTCGGTAACAAATTAGGTGTAACCATCGCCGATGATGTGACTGCAGAAACCTTATTTGCGCCGGGATTCGGTAATATTGTTGCAGAAGTAAAAGAAGAGTTTCTTCCTATTATAAAAGAAGCATCCGCAATCGTTATCGGAGAAGTGAACGACGCACAGAAATTCGTATACAAAGACATGGCTCTTTCCATGGATGAGGCACTTGATGCATGGCAGGGAACACTCGAGCGTGTATTCCCAACCCGCGCAACCGAGGATAAAGAAAAAGTACAGAGTGACGTATACGATACAAAGAATATTTATGTATGCAAAAACAAAGTCGCAAAACCAACCGTATTTATTCCGGTATTTCCTGGAACAAACTGCGAGTACGACAGTGCGAAAGCGTTTGAGCGTGCAGGTGCCAATACCATTGTAAAAGTATTCAAGAATCTGAGTGCAGCAGACATCCGTGATTCTGTCGATGAATTTGTCAAGGCAATCAACCAGTCACAGATCATCATGTTCCCTGGTGGATTCTCCGCAGGAGATGAACCAGAAGGATCTGCAAAGTTCTTTGCAACAGCATTCCGGAATGCAAAGATGACAGAGGCAGTAAGCAGACTGCTGTCAGAACGTGACGGACTGGCACTTGGTATCTGCAACGGATTCCAGGCGCTGATCAAACTGGGACTTGTTCCTTACGGACAGATCCAGGCACAGAGTGCGGATTCCCCGACACTGACCTACAACACCATCAACCGCCACATCAGCAAGATGGTATATACCAAGGTCGTAACAAACAAATCCCCATGGCTGCAGCAGGCAAAGCTTGGTGCAACATACTGCAACCCGGCATCCCATGGAGAGGGACGTTTCGTAGCTCCGAAGGAATGGCTGGACAAGCTTTTTGCAAACGGACAGGTTGCCACCCAGTATGTCAATGAAGCTGGCGAGCCAACCATGGATGAAGAGTGGAATGTCAATGGTTCGTACATGGCGATCGAGGGTATCACCAGTCCGGATGGACGTGTACTCGGAAAGATGGCACACAGCGAGCGCCGCGGTGAGGCCGTTGCCATGAACATTTACGGAGAGCAGGATATGAAGATCTTCGAATCCGGAGTTGCTTACTTTAAATAGAATTGTTTATCTTCACGCGTAGTTTCACTCGAACTACGCGTGAAATAGTTTTAATAATAGAAAAAAGTGAAAAAACTCTTAAATGCTTAAGAAAATATTAAAGAATTTTTTCAATAAAATGTAATTTTGGTGTTGCAAAGATACAATACTTGGTGTATGATATGCACGTAGAGTAGTTAAAAGTGTACTATAAATAGTACGACAAGTGATGAACTACTATCGAGGCTATGGAAACTGGAACTTGTTCCAGACAGACCTTACAATTGCAGATACATATTAGAAATATAAGTCATCGGAACCTCAGCTTGCTGATCTTGATGCTGGACAATCAACGTTGATATCACACTCTACGCCGACGTCTGATGCACGAAAGTTTCTGGTCATTTATGATTTGTGTGTCTGTAGATGAAACTGGCGATGGACTTAACAGTAAGACCGAGGAAGGTCAGTGGAGGCAATTAGCGAGAACATTGGATTGGAAGAATCGTCCGCAGCGGTTTGGAAGAGAAGATGAAGGAACTTAAACATGCAGGGTTAAACGAGTAGATGAGATGGAAGTTGGTCAAAAAGAAAGAGAGGAAAAAACATGAAATCAAGCAAAAAAGTGTTAGCTTTTGCTCTCGCTGCAGCTATGGTTGTAACAGCAGTTCCTGCTACAAACGCACAGGCAGCTTCTACAGCAAAGCTTAGCGCAAAAAAAGCCACAGTTTATTCTGAGGGCTACAAGACAGTTACAGTTAAAACTCCAAAGTCTTGGAAGTCTGTTAAAGTAACTGCAACAAGCAACAAGAAGTCTGTTGCAAAAGTTAAGAAGACAGCAGCAAAGAAGATTAAGGTTACAGGTCTTAAGCCAGGTACCGCTAAAGTTACGGTTAAGGTAACTTACAAGACTTCTACAAAGAAGAATGCTAAGGCAAAGACAAAGAAACTTACTTACACACTGAAAGTTGCTAAGGTAGGCGTTGCTTTATCTGGAGATTCAGTAGTAGCAGTTGGAAGCACAACTAAGTTAACAAATACTAAGAAAAATTCTTCAAGAGCTAAGATCACTTACACATCCAGTGATGATACCATTGCAAAAGTAGATGCTGCAACAGGTGTTGTTACAGGTGTTAAGGCTGGTAAGGCAACAATCACTGCTAAGATTACCGTTGGTAAGGATTCAGCCACAACTACTAAGGATGTAGAAGTGAAGAACCATGTTCTTTCTACAGTAGCACAGAACAAGTTAACAGAGCTTACAGCTACTGTTACTGGCGATACAAAGAACCTTAAGGCAACTGATTTCGCAATCAAGAGTGAAGCAACAAACGTTGTTTACCCAGTATCTAAGGTAACAGTTGATTCTAAGGATGCTTCTAAGGTTACATTAACTCTGTTCAGTGAGTTAAAGGATGCAGCTACATATGATGTGACTCTTGATGGAATCACAAAGACATTCGTAGCTTCTGATGGAAAGGTTGCTTCTATCGCACTTGATAAAGCTACAATCCCATATGCTACTGAGACAGAAGTTAAGTTAGTATCTAAGGATGCTAATGGTGTTGTTGTAAAAGAGCTTAAGTATGGCGAAACTGATGCTAGCTATGATTTTACAATCAATACAAACGGAAACGGTTATACAAACGGTTCTAAGTTATACTTAAATAAAGTTGGCGATACAGCTACAGCTGAGATCACATACAAGACAGGTAAGTATGACCAGAATGGTAAGCCAGAAGGAAATATTGGACCAAACAAGGTGACAATTACTGCTGCAGATCAGTCAGCTATCAATGATTTCAAAGTAAGAATTGATGGCGCAAACAAGAAGTTTGATAAGGCAAAAGATACTAATAAGATTGCTGCCGGAGAAACTGGAAAAGTTGCATACTTTATGATCAAGGATGCAACAGGAACAGAGGTTTCTAAGTATGATTATACTGTAGAATCTTCTGACAAGACAGTTTTAATGCTTGCAAGCAATACTATCTCAAACAAGAGTGTTGGTCTTACTCCTGTTAAGCAGGGTACAGCATACATCTTATTCAAAGATAAGGATGGCAAAATTGTAAACTCTGTAGCAATTGATGTTACTGCTGGTAGAGAAGCTGCTACTCTTGAATTAGATAAGTATAGCGTAGATGCTTCTACATCAAATACTGTAGCTGCTAAGACAGTAAGTGTTAAGGTAAAGGATCAGTATGGTGATGAAGTAGCTGCAAGCAATTATTCAAATGTACATGTATCTTATTTAAGTGGTCCTGTAGCTGAAAAAGATCTTCGTGCTAATACTGTAGCATTTGATGCAAACAAGAAAGCAGTTGTTGTTACAGGTTCAGCATTTGATGCTTCTAAAACAGGAGCCTATGTATACAAGGTTGCTTATACAAAGGATAATAAGGAAATTGTAGCTAAGACTCTTACTGTTAATGTTCAGAAACCTGGTTCTACAGTTGATTCATATCGCCTTGATCTTGACAAATCTTCTGTAGATGTTAAAGTTGATAATGATAATAAAGATAGCAAAATCATTACTGCTCAGTTAATGGGACGTTCAAACAATGTTGATTTGAAAGCAGTACAGGATGTAACTTATACTGTAAAGAAATCTGATGGAACAGTTGTTTTTGGTAATGACAATGGAAAGGTTGTTACAGGAGCAGCATTTGGTGTAGATGCAGCATATGCTACTACTACCGTTAAAGGTACTGATTTAAATATCAAACTTGTAGATGTATCTAACGGAGTAGCTACAAAGAATCTTGGAGCTGGTACTTATACTGTAACTGCTACATGCAAAGATGCAAAGAATAATGACGTAACTATTACTTCCAGCTTTACAGTAACAGATACTCAGACTAAGGCATCTGCTGATGTTAAGTATAATTCTGTTGAGCCTACTACAGACACTGTTGAAGCTGCTTTAAAAGCTGCTTTAGTTGTAACTTATGGAGATGATGTTTATAGTAATGCAAAAGATGCTCCAGAAGGTGCTAAACCATTAGTAATTTCTAAGGTTGAAGGAAAACTTAACAATGGTGCTGAGTTTAAGAAAAAGGATACTGCTGTTAAGGGTCATGATTTCAATGTTTCTAAACTGGAAGTTACTGTAACAGTAGCAGATGGCATCTCAATGAATGTTGAAGTTGCCGTACCTGGTGTTATTACAGCAAAATAATATAGAAATTATTTGATCTAAGTTATTATAACATCTGTCAAATATTAAATAGTAAAATATAGCTCTCTGCCAATTGGGTGGAGAGCTATATTTCTGTGATAAAAAAAAGAGGTTGCCGAAGCAACCTCTTTAATAGACTCAATTACTTGAATGAAATTACATATGGATTAGAAGAAATATCCTTTGTAATGTCAACCTTATAAGCACCTGAATCAACTGTAAATGTGATCTTCTTGATTGTTACAGACTTAACACTGCTAGAAATCGCGGTGTGATCCTTGTCAAGTTTAGCACCTGTATTAGTAATACCCTCTACAGATACAATTGACATATTCTCATCATCTACTCCATAAGTATGATCACCATATACAAGCTTAACTGCAGCTTTTACAAGAGCTTCTGAATCGTTAACGCGATCAATTGAATCTTTTTCAAGACTCATATCACCGGCTGGCTGTGTATCTTTGATAGTAAATGTTGTTGTGAATGTCTTTGTTACCCACTTAGTAGAATCTGTTTCTGCTATCTTACCAGTCTTAACAGTTGCTGTAATCTTGTAAGTACCAGCACCGAAGTTCTTTTCAGCGGTGATTCCAGAGAAAGAAACAGTTTTCACGGTCATTGTATTATAGCCCATAGTAATATCACATCCTGTGTTAGCAGATACATCTTTTCCATCCTTATCCTCTAACTTGTATGTAATGGACTTAACTTCTGTTGTAGTGTCTTTAAGCACTGTATTGGCAGCAAGAGTCTGATTTGCAACACCGTTGATCATCTGGTTTACACTAGCGGTAATAACATAATCAGATGCAGTATTATGATCATCATCTACAAGGTTATCAACTTCTGTTTTGTTTACATCCAGAGCGAAAGACTCAGTTCCCTGAGAAGGATTTTTAGGCTGCTGAATTGTAATTGTTACAACTCTTGCACAAACTTCTTTTCCATCTTTCATGTATGCAATCTTATACTGATATGTTCCTTCTGGAATAGTAACAGTACGATCCCATGCATAGAAGTTAACTTTAATTTTGTTTGATGCTGTAGCAGAATCAATATCAAAGAATACACCATCACCAGAATCTGTAATATCAGATGCTTTTACATTCTTCGCAGTTGTGCTAAGGCAAGTAACTTTCAGAGATGAACTAGCAACTTTGATATCTTTTGCATACTGATCCTTGAAAGATGCAGTTACAGTTACATCCTGCTGTAATGCAGCAGAATTTGAAAGTGTAGCAGATGTTTTATCAACATCCATTGTTGCAACTTCTCTCTTAGCAACAACAGTAATTGCTACAGAGCTTACAATCTTATCATCTTTTTTAATTAAAATATAAGCAGTACCAGCCTTTACAGGTGTAACAACCACTTTCTTATCACTATCGAGAGTTGTATCGCCAAGCATTAAGACACTCTTATCACTGGACTCTACTGTATAATCATAGTAATTAGAAATTTCATTTCCGTCAGCATCTTTGATCTGGAAATATGCATATTTTACTGTAGCATCATCAACAGCAAGCTGTGCGTTTGCATCAATTTTGTCAAACTTCTTTGCTGTTAACTCAGATACCTTTACATTAAAATTATTAACAGCAGTTTGATCTACAGCTGTAATTGTAAGTTTTCCAGATGTAATGTTTCCTTCTGGCTTACCATCAGTACCATATTTTCCAGACTTGTAAGTAACCTCTGCTGTAGCAGTGTCACCAATCTTGTTTAAGTATAACTTAGAACCATTTACATATCCATTGTTTGTTGTAAGTGAGAAATCATACTTAGATGCATCCTGTGAACCATATGCAGACTCATCAAGAACAACACCATTAGCATCCTTAGAAACTAACTTGATCTCTGTCTCGGTTGCAACCGGAACAGTGAGTTTATTAACGTTTACAGATGCAACTTTACCATCAGATACAACAACCTGCTTTGTTGTTCCGTCAAGTGTTACATCATAAGTCTTTCCATCTGTTAATCCAGCAAATGTTGTGAATGTAACCTTTGTTGCATCCTTGCTGTCTACAGATACAGACTTAACAGGAACGATAACATTGTTCTCTGTATTCTTAACTGTAATTTCAGAAGCCTTGATCTCTTTTGTAGCACCTGTTACAGATGTCTCAAAAGTATCTGCCTTAGTCTGTGCTACAGACTTAAGAACATATTTCTTTACTTCTACTTCCTGAGTAGCGGTAGCTGTATCTTTACCAATCTTAAGTGTAGCTTTGATTGTAGCCTTACCAGCCTTAACACCCTTTACAGTTCCGTCTTCAGAAACTGTTGCGATTGTATCATCACTGGATGTGTAAGTGATCTTAGCTCTTGAAGAAGCCTTCTTAGTTGTTGTTAACTTAGTTGTGCTTCCAACTGCTACTGCTGACTCTCCAGATAAAGCAACACTTGCCTTAGCAACTTTCATTGTGTAAGTAAGTTTCTTTGTCTTTGCCTTAGCATTCTTCTTTGTAGAAGTCTTGTAAGTTACCTTAACCGGAAATACGCATGGTATTTTCCGCGGAAGTGTTGGAAATACCGGATTTGTGAAAATAAATGGAAGCAATATTAGCACTACAAGTAACACGCAAGCAACGCATAAGAGACAGGTAAGTGACAAAAAATAAGAAACTACCTGCAATGCAGGATATTGAGTTATGTCAAGAACAGAAAACTTAAATATGCAATATAAAAAAGTGACAGTATTCGGTTAAACAAATCGAATGCTGACACCTTTTCCGTTCTTCTAAGCGACCTTTCTCTCGAAGGACATCCTTATATTTCTTTTCATCAAATTTAGTAAGATATATATCACACATCTTCCTGCGATGCTGTTCCAAAAATCTTTGAGAAAATTTACCTTATACATTCAATTTTACACCTCTATCGGGATTTGATATCCGGCCGCAGACATTTCTTTTTCAAATTCTTCTACAGAAAGATTCAGTTTCTGGGCTCCACGCACAATTCCATAATCACCTTCCTGTACGGACATAAATACTTCTTTTTTACGACCTTCTACAAGTCCTTCCTCCCGGCCTTCCTCGCGGAGAACATCTTCATATTTCTTTTCATCAA
>OGOL01001937.1_pt1 | contig 17502 bp, 23 predicted proteins | sample 1552641 | NCBI WGS metagenome assembly OGOL01 (sample SAMEA2580140, study PRJEB22360) | human gut metagenome | biome: human gut; feature: human-associated habitat; material: faeces | place: Denmark | collected 2008/2010 | reverse complement strand
ACGCATATGATATACTGTTTTCATCATAAAAAACCTTATCTAAATGACATTGATTCATCAATACTAACTCCAAAATATTTCGATAACTTGATTAACTTATCAATTGATGGTTCTGATTCTCCACTTTCCCATTTAGTAACCGATTGCCGAGACACCTCAAATACCTCTGCAAGTTTTTCTTGTGTTAACCCTCTCTTTTTTCTTAAAGCAACAATGTTTTCTCCTAAAGACATTCACTCACCCTCCATTTCTTGATAAACAAACTATACCATTAGGTGTTTGCAATTTCTATCAACCAAAACTATCATTTCAATGCAACTGATAGTTGCCAAACTGCGAAACTGTTTATCTTGGAGAAACACCTCCGCCCTGTAATGGATGTGTCATTGACCATCTTACACTATCTGGTATTTTCACTGGACTCATGCCTTTGTTGTTCTTTTTTGACTTTTCCACAGGCTTCTTCTTGTATAAAGGTTTAGAGGTTAATTTCTTTTTATTCCTTCTATAATAATCCCAAATCATTTCAGTATATTTATTTTTCATATAGCCTTTTTCCCATATTTTTTTATTAGGGAAATAAATATAAACAAGCATTTCTTGATTCCTTGGTATATTAAAATTGCCACAACATAGAATTATTCCATTATCCAACTCTAAAACAACGGTTCCTATTTGGAACACTCTTCCTTTGATTGGATATTGACCACCATACGTATGATAAATTTTCATATATAGTCCACCCCCTGGATTAATTAAAAACACCAAATCATCACTAATCTATTTTTTTATTATAACAAAAATGTGATTATGTATCTATCTCATTACTCTAAATATCAAATAACTCACCCAAATAAAAAAAGGTCTGGATTTCTCCAAACCTATCTTTCTGCGCTCACATTATACGAGCTTCTTTCGAGCATCTGCACAAACTGTACCACCATACCGACAAGCTCCATATCCTCTAACCGCTCCAATTCAGCAAGCACTTCATTATATGCAACCCTTCTTCTATCATCTTCTGTCTGCCCGATATACGCAAACAGTTTCGCCGGATGGACCTGCAAAGCATCCGCGATATCGAGCAGCCGTGGGATTGTCATTGACCGCTTATCGTTCTCGATCTCCGATATGTCACTCTTCTTCGTATAAAGTCTCTCTGCTAACTGGGCCTGGGTAAGCCCAGCCTTCTTCCTGTAATACAATATAGTTTTTCCTAACGTTCCAAATTCTTCTCGCATCATTCACATACCTCCAGAACAATGAGCTCCAAGGGATAAAGGGAAAGAGAAATCACCTGCGAGTCATTTAATTCACATACCAAACCTTAATTCCTTATTTTTTCTCCATAAACCAATGGTTATCATCCTCATAATAAAGATGTACCGCTTTTCCTTCGACCATACACGTATATCGCATACCGACACCGCCCGCCTTAAGCGATGCAGCCCTTCTGGCATCCGTAATACGTGTAATCTCATATTCCCTGCCATCTTCCCAGACAAACTTGCTTGGCACAAGCCTTCCATCCTTCGTGAAGATTGCAAGTACATCCACATACACTTTATTATCTGTATTTGAACTCATCACGTCCACCTCCAAAACCGCCTTATACGACCTTGATTGCTCTCGGACATTCATTCTTTCTAATGATATAGCCCCGCTCTTCAAGCCGTTTCAGATAGATGTGTACGGATGATGTTGACTTCAATCCAATCGCTTCGCCGATTTCTCTGACCGTCGGCGAAAAGCCTTTTTCTTTCATATAATCACAGATAAATTCATAAATCCTGTTTTCTTTTTCATTCAGATCATATAACATGCTAATTCCTCCATTTCATTTTTCTGCAATTAGCATATCCATCAGGAGCCAGTTTCTAAGCCCGATTGGCTGAGCACCAGCCCGGATTCTTCCGTTTCCTGATTTCACGCTTTGCTATTACTAGCCTGACTTACAATTAAATACATCCATGCGGATGAACAATATGTTCTTCCTTCGCATTTAGATGAGACAAAGCTGCGTCCGTGTACATAACGCCCCTTTGAATACTGTAGAATCCGAAGCGGTGTCTGATATCATCCACCGCCCGGTCTACTACTTCTAATCTGTGTCTTTTTCCCTCGTCTATGAACATACTAAGCTGCTCACAGACACCATCTGCAACCAGATCTGCACCACGGATTCCAATACTACGAACCGGTTTTTCCCATCGATAACTCTCCTTGAACAACCGGTACGCCATCTCGGCGATTTCCTGTGTGATATATGTTGCACGGTCAAGTTTCCTCTGTCTGGTATATGTAACGAGTGAACTGTCTCGAACCGAAATCTCCACCACGTTACATTTGAACCCATTCTCCCGAAGCCTTGCCGCGACTGATTCAGCAATAACATAAACAATAACCTTTACATCGTCATCATTTACTAATTCTCTGTGTGTTGTAGTACTGTTTCCGATAGATTTAATAGGCGCATGCGTGTTCTCATACTTTACCGGTGACTCGTCAAGACCATTTGCGTAAGCCCAAAGCATATCTCCGTGTTTGCCAAGCGCATAGTGAAGCGTCTTCTCATCTGCTCTGGCAATATCACCAATCATATATATGCCGATCTTCGCAAGTCTCTTCTCCGTGCTCCTGCCGACAAACAACAGGTCCGATGCTGGAAGCACCCACGCTTTCTCACGGTACTCATGCCGGTACATCGTGGTAATCGCATCCGGTTTCTTGTAATCCGATCCAAGCTTCGCGAATATCTTGTTGAACGATACACCTATGCTCACTGTGATTCCAAGCTCTGATTTCATGCGGTTGCTGATTTCTTTCGCAATCTGCTCTCCATCGCCCTTAAGCGTGGCACTCGCCGTCACATCCAGCCAGGACTCATCAATACCATAAGGCTCCTGCAAATCCGTATATTCTGCATATATCTCATGTGCCATCCTAGAAAATCTAAGGTACAAATCCATGTGAGGAGGTATAAATGTAATCTCCGGGCAGACACGCTTTGCTTCCCAGAGAGGCATGCCTGTCTTCACTCCACATTTCTTCGCAATATAATCTGCCGTGAGCACGATGCCCTGCCTTGCTTCGGGATCATCCAGTGAAATATCATCCAGTCGGTTCCTATATCCAAAGTTATCAGATATGCTATTGTAGTATGCTGTACTCAAGTATGAACCTCCAACAGCAACTGGTTTTCCTCTTAGTTCCGGATGATGTAACAGCTCGATTGAGGCATAGCAGCAATTAATATCACTATGAAGTATGGTTCTGTCAGCCATGTCTTACGTCCTCCTTGTGGTTTTAATTATATCGTTATTTTGTCGATAATCAAGCGACACATCTGTCGCATTTCTATATTTTGTCGATTTTACACTTGCATTCTCATATCGGTATGGATATACTAGACTTATGAAATTATATTGGAAATGAGGTGTAACGTATGCCACAAATCAAAGATATTATCGCCAATAACAGAAAGAAGAAAAAATGGTCCCAGATAGAGCTTTCCAGGGAGCTTGAAAAGGAAGGACTCTCTATCGACCACAAGATTATATCCAAATGGGAACGTGGAATCTCCGAACCGGGAGCATCGGTGTTCCTGCAGCTATGCAGGGTACTTGACATCACAAATATATATGAAGCGTTCTTCGGTATCAATCCATCCGATCCAATCTCATCTTTATCCGAAGCGGGAAAAGAAAAGGTGCTTGACTATATCCATCTGCTTCACGCATCCGGATTATATGAGAAAAAGGTATGCAAGGTTATTCCATTCCGCAGGAAGATATCTATCTATGAATCGAAAGTATCAGCTGGTCTTGGAAACTTCCTAGAGGACGGACCATTTAAGGAGATAGAAATAACGGACTCTGCCTTTATCCCCGAAAATGCAAGTTTCGGTGTCTATATCAGCGGTGACAGTATGATGCCGGATTTTGAGAACGGGCAGATTGCATGGGTTCATAAGCAGGAAACATTGGAAAATGGTGAAATCGGCGTCTTCTCTTTCGACGGAGAAGCCTATATAAAGAAGCTTCGGGATGATAATACGGGAATATCCCTGATATCACTGAATAAAAAATATGCCCCGAAAGTTGTAAATGAAAATTCAGAATTCCATATCTTTGGAAAAGTGGTCGGAAAATCTGTCGCAAGTACTGTTTTTTGTACAGACTGATTCTGTATAATTGAGCTATCAGAAATTGGTTCAAGAGCCACCATAAGGAGATGATACATCGTGTGCGTAACAAACAACTTAAAAGAACTTCGTAAATCTAAAAATATCCGCCAGCAGGATCTCGCCGATGCGACCGGTTACAACCGCCGAACCATCAGCCGGATCGAGCGAAACGAAGCGGATCCATCCGCTGAATTCATGCTCCGGATAAACTCCTGATCAAAGTACTCTTTAATAGTAAACTTTGGAGGTTCAGCTTTCGATTTATACTCTGTCAGGTTTTCCCTAATAGTTGTCTGTGCTCTTCCCAACGTACTCAAAGAACTATGATTTGCCAGTGCAACAGCGTAGTCAGCCATTGTAGTTCTAAGCTCATCTACCTTAGGTTGCAACTCCTGCTGAACTTGTTCTTCAAGTTCATCCATCAGAGCTTTCAGCCTATCTCTTTCAGCAGTAATTTTATCAAGTTCATTCTTTAGACTCTTTTGAACAGATTTAAGATCTGCCATCTTAGGTTCTAGCTTTTCTATTTCTGCTGTAGCGGCCTCAATACAAGAATCCGTCTTGTCCTCAGATAAATGATTAAGCTGATGCTTAAGATTGCCGGTATTCTTTTGCAAAAGAAATGAGCTCGGTAATCAGGATTTGTTCCTGTTTGCTTTGCCCATTGTAAATATAACACATCAAAAATCGCTTGAAAAGGGAATCGATGGGTAACTGACAGGTAGTTCGTAGGTAATCGACAGGTAATCCATAGGTAATTTTCTAATTATCCATGCATAAGACCCTTGGAAAACTCCTGCCCGAACTCAAGCTCTACCTCTATCCAGCCAATAGCAAACAATAATATGAAACAGAAAGAAATTGCAGCTCCAACGATCCCCACAGCAAGCCACTGTGTCTCTATCACTTATAAAATAAGAAGAATAATCATTGGAACAAATACCAAGCTTGCAGCTCTGCAATATATCTTGGATATAATATTTACCGCAAAACGAAGTGTCCCAAATAATAATATCATCGGAAGTGCAACAAGTACCTTAATTATTCTCATGATCAAATGCCCCCTTTCCCTTCTCATTAAGAACCTTATAAGCAATCAAACGAAGAACATATTCCGGCATAACACGACGGCCAAGCTCCCACTCCTGCATTGTTCTATAAGGAATGCCAAGCCAATCGGAAAAGTCCTTGCGGTTCATACCCGACTGCTCTCTGATCATTTTAAAAGAATAAGCCATCTTACGACGCTCTGCTTCGGTATCATCCTTGGAGGTTCTTTCAACCTCAATCTCAATTCCTTCTACGTTATAAATCTCAGTCTTCATAGGCACTCTCCTTTGCTCATGTAGTCAGTGCGTGTATCTTGCTATAAGTATAATATAGTCAATGACTACACGTCAAGAGAAATCAGCATTTATTTTCGCTTTCCCAAGATATATGCTTTACACATATACTTTTGGCGCGTATAATTTACATATGCAAAAAGCATATGCCAATTAGTTATATCTTTTTAGCATATATATCCTTATGCTTATCTCAAAGGAGATGACTTATGTTTAAGACCAATAATGAAAAAATCGGAAAACACCTTGGTGATTTGATTAAGAAAAGTGAATATAAGAATGACCGGCAGTTTTGTATCGCATATCTCACACTACGTGACGGCGAAGCTAATCCTGATGATATACAGAAGATGCAAAATCGTATCTGCCAAATAAAAAATGGGAAAAAGGGCGTTCAGATTGAAGACCTTCCGATCTTCTCTGATTTATTGGGAGTATCATTTGAGGATATTCTAAGCGCCGGAACTGCCCTCACTCCCGTACTAAATAGAAAAACCAATTATTCAATCGCTTTTTCAAAAGATCCGGCAGAATGGGAAGCATATATACAGAGAGACGACAAACTCATTCTTAATCCTGATGAATATGACAAAACAGCTATTGATTATGCTCTTGAAGCAGGCAACTACCCTTTTCTTAAATATCTTACAGAAAAGGGATATATATGGTTTGTTGGAGACGATAAAAAAGAGTATAATCTTGCATTTGGTGCTGGAACATCTATTAAACGTCGGGAAGTTGGATTTCTCGATACTTTAGACTCCCGTATGAAATACCAAGATGATCTTCGCTTTAAGATGATAGCTTTGGCTATCAGAGACAATGATTTTGAGATGCTGAGCGACCTTCACGCAAGAGAGATTCCATTACTGTATACTATTAACCCGATACAGCATTGGACATTAAAAGATAAACAGCTGCCCTCATCTTCCAACGTTGAGCAAATGATTAACAGCATTGCTGCAAGCAAAAACACTGCTATTTCATACTTCTTTGAAGAATTTGATACAGCAGAACTTAACTCATTACGAAGCACATTTGTCTTTCCATACGCCGGTCAAGTATTGGATGCTTTAATCAGCAGCAAAAGGACATTCGAAAGTAAGCTCTTTTTAGAAAAAGCCATAGAGCATAACAAAAAGGTACAGAGAAAACTACAGAAATTGGTAGATAAAAGTAAAGTCAGCTGCAAAGAGCTTTATAGTGCGACCCCTAATAACAATTATTATGACGAGGCATATTTCCGCAGAGAAGCTTGGCGAGAATACTATTTTTATCCTGAAAATGGATTCATAGCCTACTATATGCCATTCTATTCTAAAAACACTACAGGCTTTATAACCAATGTTATCAATGTGACCGTATCTTCTACGGATAAAGAAGTACAGTTCCTTATTGATGAATTGAAGAAAACCTACAACACCTTTATCAAACAGTATGAGAAAAAGGAGGCTTAACATGCGTAATCCAATTTTTGACTATGATGATGGAGATTTCATTTACCAGACTTCTGGCAATATGGGAATCGATTCTGATGGCAATCTGCATATGCGAATGGGTGATAATATATCGATGGACATGGACACTGGGGAGTTACACTTTAACTCCGGTTGGCGAAATGACGACGAAGACGATGACTTCTAATACAGTTTGAGCCAGGACTATATGCCCTGGCTCTTAATAATTAAAGGTGAATTATCTCGCATCCTGTTTTATCTCTTAAATACTCAGCAACTAATCTTCTAGTTTCTGTATTGTATGCCATTACTCCAACTTCATCATCCAAAATAGTTTTGTAAGAATACCGAATTGCTCCAGGTGTAATCGCATCTCCAGTTGTGATATCAATTTTCATCTTATTCGCAATCTTACCGTAATGTGCAACAAAGTATGCTCTTAAATTATTATAATCATCGTCTTCTCGGATAGGCTCAAGCTTTTCGAATGTAAACTCTATTCCATCACCTACATCAATCAAAAAAATCTCACGAATAATTTTTTCAATTTCCGTCTCCTCCATATTGATTCCAATTACTGTAGTATCCATATCCATGGTTGTTCTTTCAGCAATTCCTATCATCGAGGAAATAAGCAGTCCACCCTTTTAGATAAAATTGTCTTTGTATTTCGATTTTGATAACCTATCCAACACACGCTCCAACAAAAACATCTGCAGCACTTCCTGCGATTGCAGATTGCGTTTTCCTGCAAAGCTACGTATCTGTCCTTTCAACTGCTCTGGAGTTCTCTCTTTCATCCTAACACCTCCATATACGTCCTAACTTTCGGTTCCAAATTAAACTGTCTTGCATATTTAATGATCTTTCTTGGATCACACTTACCACTAAAATACTCTTTCAATGCCTGCGTATAAATCTGTGCATCAATGTCTTTTTTATCTCTGATTAAATCACATATGCCCCTTTCCAAATCATAAGCTCTTACATCATAGCCTTGAGGAGTCTTTATTGTAATGATTCCCAAATCCCATAATTCTTTTTTGCAATAATGAAATTTAGTATGCTCATATTTTTTCTTTATCCTCGACACATTGTCACCTTGAGGCACAGTTATATCCAGTTTATGAGGAACACGATCAGACATCCCATGTAAAAACAGTGCTGTTCCGTGCGAAAAATAAGCTTATCTGATCTACTCTGAATAATTCTAAATTCATCAGGTTTATCATCTGCTAATACATAATTTCCATGAGATTCTTTCGAAATAATTCCTTTAACCAGACTGTCATAAATCAAAGCCCTGTCTATTCCTGCATTTTGAATATCCTGCGCAGAAACAATTCCACCATTTTGTTCAATAAGTAACTTAAGATGATCAATATAATAATCCATATCTATCACCCGCCTTCCTCAAAACGTTCTTTAGTTTTATCATTTGAAAGAACATTTGTAAATACTGTCCTTTAATTTTATAATATTAAAGAACGCTTTAAAAAAGCTTTTTATTTATTATGGAACCTGTACTGCCTTCAGCGCCTTATCATGCATTCTATGCGTGACTATTCACTTTTATTTGATAACAAAAAAGAGAGCCACAGAGTGACTCCCCCAGCGCAGTCCGGAAACATACATCTCATTCAATACAGATAATATACAAGATTATTATAAAAATGCAACCACAATCAAATAATAGCCTCTACTTTCGCATCTGCGGCACCTGTGCCAAGATCACTGCGGTGAACACAAGCACGCAGCCGACGATTTCCCGCGGTGCTAACACCTCATGCAATACGACGAATCCACCGAGCACTGCAAACACCGATTCCAGACTCATCACGATGGATGCAACTGCCGGATCTGCATATTTCTGTCCTGCGATCTGAAGCGTATACGCGATACCGCTCGAGAAGATACCCGCATATAGGATTGGGAACCACGCGGCGGCAAGATCACTCCATGCCGGTTGTTCAAAGATTGCCATACAGATCAGAGATAACACACCGTTCGTAATAAACTGGATGCACGAGATCTTCACGCTGTCACAATCGTTAAAATGATCGACCGCCAGGATATGTCCGGTGAAGCAGACTGCGCACAGAAGCCCAAGCAGATCTCCAAAATACAGATTGTCGATACCGCCTGACATGCACAGCATGTACATACCACCAAGGCAGACAAAAACTGCCACATAAACAATCTTATGTAATTTCTTCCCGAGTAATCCGGATACGATTGCAACCATAACCACATACGTTGCGGTGAGAAACCCCGATCTGCCGGAGCTGGCCACGCCTTCCGGATATGCCGCGATACCACTCTGTTGCAGATTCGTTGCGAAAAACAACACACAGCCACAGAGGATACCACCGATCACGGTCCGTTTTATACTTTCTTTTTCGACCGGTTCTCCACTTACCTTTGCTTTCTGCTTCTTCATTCCCGTGCGAGCAAGAATCAATAGCGCAAGAAATGCCGCTCCAACTATGGAGCGGCTTCCGTTAAATGTAAATGTTCCAATCTGATCAGATGCTGTTGTCTGTGCTACGAACGTCGTTCCCCAGAAAAACGCGGCAAACAGCAACATAATACTTCCTTTTGTCTTTTTCATTTCAAGCCTCTTATTCTGCATCAATTGGATCTTTCTTTTTCTCAACTGTCTTGATCACCTGCAACACAACATACAGTAAAATCAGGCCGATTACCAGCGGAATCACAGGACTCTTCATTACTCCCGGAAGTCCCTTGCTATTACCAAAGAATCCGGCAATAATGTAAGTGACGAACGATACAAGTGCGACTGTAATCGCATATGGAAGCTGTGTGCTTACATGATTGATGTGATTACACTGTGCACCTGCGGATGCCATAATTGTCGTATCCGAAATCGGGGAACAATGGTCTCCACATACGGCACCTGCCATACATGCAGAGATGGAAATGATCATCATCGTTGCGTTTGTTCCCTCGAATGCATTTACAACGATCGGAATCAGCATACCGAAGGTTCCCCATGAGGTTCCGGTTGCAAACGCAAGGAAGCATGCAATGATAAATACAAGTGCCGGCAGGAAACTAAGCAACGCATCCGGCGTACTCTTCACGAGCTCTGCCACAAATTCTTTTGCGCCAAGGCTGTCTGTCATCGCCTTCAATGTCCAGGCAAATGTCAGAATTAAAATTGCAGGAACCATCGCTTTAAATCCTTCCGGAATACAAGACATGGATTCGCTGAATTTCAATACGCGGCGGAACATATAATAGATAATCGTAATCACAAGTGCAAAGAAGCTGCCATACATCAATCCAACCGATGCATCACTGCCCGAAAATGCTTCTACAAATCCAACGCCTGAGAAAAATCCACCACTGTAAATCATGCCGATGACACAGGCTGTAATCAGAACGATCATTGGGAATACAAGGTCAATCACTTTCCCCTTTGTCTCAACGACTTCATTTTCCGCGTTTGCATATGGACGGTCCGGTGTCGTGTAGATATCGCCCTTCAAAGCGTTCTTCTCATGCGTCCGCATCGGACCATAATCAATCTTTCTAACGATCAAAACAATCATAAATATAATCGTGAAAAGCGCATAATAGTTATACGGAATTGCACGGATAAAGATGGAGAATCCGTCCTCTCCCTCTACGAATCCGGCTACTGCTGCTGCCCATGATGAAATCGGAGCAATGATACAGACCGGAGCTGCTGTCGCATCAATGATATACGAAAGCTTCGCACGCGATACCTGATGCTTGTCTGTCACAGGACGCATCACGCTTCCAACTGTCAGACAGTTAAAATAATCATCAATAAAGATCAAAACACCGAGCGCAACTGACGCTAACTGTGCGCCAATCCGCGTCTTGATATGGGCGCTTGCCCATCGTCCGAACGCTGCCGAACCACCGGCTTTGTTCATCATACAGACCATAACACCGAGTATTACAAGAAATACCAGAATACCCATGTTATATGAATTGGTCAGCACGCGGACGATTCCGTCTTTGAATACATGGTTTACGGTTGCTTCAAATCTGAAGTTGGACCAGAACAGTCCACCGATCACAATTCCTAAAAAGAGTGAACTGTAAACCTCCTTTGTAATGAGTGCCAGCACGATTGCCACGACCGGCGGGATTAATGCCCAGAATGTTGCGTACATCTGTGGCACGTAATTTGCGATTTCTTCCATCTTCTCTCTTCTCTCCTCGTTTTCTTTCTTATTGTCTGCCGCCCATATTCAGTCGGCGACATGGTATCTGGTGCATCTTACAGCATGGATGCACGAAGCTCTTCCCCTGTTTTATTCACAAGGTAAGCCGGTGCAATATCAAATACGGTCTTGCAACCGCTTGCTCCCTCATTTGCAAGTCTGTGAGCCGCTCTTGCATAAGCAATCAGTACGCTGGATGTAAACTCAGGGTTTGAATCAAGCTTCAGGCTGTACTCGATGATATGCTTGTTCTCCTTGTTCCAGCCGGTCACACCGCTGCGGAGTACAAATCCACCATGTGGAATTCCGCTGTGGTTTGCCTTCAGCTCTTCTTCCGAAATGAAGTGAACCGTTGTATCGTAATCTGCGAAATAGTTCGGCATTGTCTTGATTTCTTCCTCAACTTTTGCCGCATCTGCGCCCTCTTCAAGCACTACGAAGCACTCTCTTGTATGCTTCTGTCTTGTTGTAAGCGCCGGATTCTCGCCGTTACGAACTGCCTCAAGTGCGGATTCTACGGGAATCGTATACTGCTTGGCATCCTTGACACCTGCGATACGACGGATGGCATCGGAATGTCCCTGGCTGACACCCTTGCCCCAGAATGTATAATCATTTCCCTCCGGAAGCAATGCATTTCCGTACAGACGGTTGAGTGAGAACATGCCCGGATCCCAGCCAACGGAGATAATTCCGATATGTCCGCTTGCTTTTGCACTTGCGTCCACATTCGCAAAATGCTCCGGGATTCTTGCATGTGTATCAAAGCTGTCGATCACGTTGAAATATTTTGCACATTCCGGTGTCTGCTCCGGAAGATCGGTTGCGCTTCCGCCGCACAGAATCATAACATCGATTTTATCCTTCCAGTCTGCCATGTCCTTTACGTTGCACACCTTGGCTGTCTGGTTCTTAATAACCAATTCATCAGGATTTCTTCTTGTAAATACGGCAACTAATTCCATATCATCGTTCTGGTTGATGGCTGCTTCTACGCCGCGGCCGAGATTTCCGTATCCGTAAATTCCGATTCTCGTCATTTTGTTTTCCTCCTTATTCTATCTCCCTGCATGAGAACTTCTACTCTTTCTCCGAGTTATTCTGGATTTTCATTCTACGCAGACGCGCTCTCGCTCACTTCCGCACATAGCAGACACTAAACTCACTGCGTTCGTTAAGTGCTGATGTGCTCCAATGGTCTGCTTTAGAATTGAAAATCCAGAACAACTCGAATCTACATATAGCCTCTCATGCCCGAAGGTTGAATCAAATTAAAAATTTACAATCGAATCCACTTTAGCATACTTCGTTGCTTTTCACAACAAAATTCCGCAAAATCATATCTTTTTGTACCTTTTCGTATTTTTTTCGGGGTTATTCTTTGTTTGGTTGTTCGGTTGATGTGGTGGTGCTTGTTGTGGTGTTTGTTGATTTCCTGCCGTACACATAGCCGTAAAAATCGGTGTTGATGACCTCATCGGACATGTAAAGTTTCGTTTCGACTTCCTTGATCTTATCGTCGATGTAGGATTGTGAAACTGTTTTTTCGTCCACATAGTAGGTCACTTCTCCGGTCTTCGTGTTATAGCCAATCTTGTCTGTCTTGAAGCTATGGTCGGCAAAGATGACGAGTTCTTCCGAATCGGACAGGATATCATGTCCTGCGAGTATGCGTGAATCGTATGTCACGCCAAGTAAATTCAAGACAGTCGGAAGGACATCTACGCTTGCGCAGAGCTTCTTGACATGAACCGGTTCTTCCATAGATGCAGACCAGATGCCAAGGCAGGAATGATGTTTTTCAAATGCATCATCGGATACATTCTTGCCTGCAAGCGCATCGTATCCGCTGTCTGTCAGTCCATATGGATAATGGTCCGGTGTCACGATGAACACGGTCTTCTCCAGCTTTCCGGCTTCATCCAGCTTGTCGATCAGATCCTCTAATGCTTTATCGAGCTCCATCTGTGCCGCAATATACGCCACCGCGTCTTCCGGCAAGTCCATTCCTTCTGTGCATTTTTCTGCTTCCTCACGGTTCTTCAGGCACATGGCATTGTAATCGTAATTATATGGAAGATGCCCACTGAATGTCATAAAATACATCAGAAACGGTTCTTCATTAATAAACTCCTTGTATACTGCCTCGATCGTATCATAATCGGAATATGTCACATAGCTTGGGATATCCAGACCATAATCGATTGCCTTGAAATCATATCCCATATTCGCATGTGTCTCACTCCGGTTATAATAATAGAAGTCAAAGTCGTGGTATGCTTTGCTTGTGTAGCCTTTCTCATTCAATGCATTGCCAAGTGCATACGGCTGATATGTATCTGCTGACTTATAAAAGCTCCACTCTGAGGAACACGGATACTGTCCCAGACAGTCTACAAATTCTCCGTCAATCGTACTGTGATACCAGATCGGATTATAGTAATTTTCAAATACAAAGCCGTCATTCATGATCTTATAAAGCGTCGGTGTGCAGTTCTCGTAGATACCGTATTTGCACAGGCTCTCCGCGGTAATGCAGACAACATTATACCCTTCGAACATACCCGTATATTCGTTCTGCATGGTCGGTGTCTGCTGCGCGCAATAAGCGGACAGATTCTTCAACTGCTCATCCTCGGCTGCCTGATACAGCTTCTTAAAATCAACTGCCGGATCAACCTGTTCCACATACGCAGGTGCTGCATCCGTATCGGTTGCCGTAGCTTCCATTGCATCACTTTCGGTTGCCGTCACATCATCTGGCTGCATATCTGTATCATCCAAAGTGAATGTCACATTTTTCTTTCCCCCGGTGAGCATCGTCTGCGCATCCCGCACGGTCGTCACACATACGCCGAGCTTGTTCATCGAAAGCTCCAGCACATACTGGTTGTGGAACAACTGATACGGCGAATACATCGCGCGTCCCTGCACATTCAGCAGAAGGATGGAAATGGCGCACAGACAAACCGCACTTGCCACACTTATAAGCCTTATTTTCATCTTCGGTCTGTCAAACTTTATCAGAAATACACGCAGCAAAACAAGTGCGATCACCGGCAACATAAACAGCAACATCCATCCAACATTCTGGCGAATCTTCTCGAACATCACGACCTTGAAATCCATCGCGTTCCCGGCCCCGCCGACAGACACCAGACTTAAGAATGTCCCAAATATCCGGAAATAAATGAGCTGCACGATATCATACACGCAGAACACGGTAAGACCGACATATGGCTTATAAGGATGATCTCATTTCCGATGCGCGGCAGCCATACAGTGAGTGCCGCTAAGAAAAGCCCCAACGTGGCACCGAACAAAACCGGATAGATGCTCGTGCTTTCGAGTTTATGGTAAATCGCCAGATGAAACAACACTTCCAGATAGATGCCCGCGCCCGCAAAAAACGGGATGCGCCAATATGAAAATGCACGCTTCTCCTTCTTTAATTTTATTGTCTGTATCTGATCTTTCATTGTAATCCTCCAAATCTCGCATACGCGCTATCAATCGCGCATTTTATTATATATGATTTTTCCTTGTTTTTCACTATCTTTTATTTTATAATTTAATGTCAGTGTTTACGAAAAATAAGGAGGTACCCTATGGCTGAAGCATATTCAAATTTTGCTGCTGTCTACGATGCGCTCATGGACAACATTCCCTATGACGCATGGGCAGACTATCTGCACGGCCTGCTTGTGGAATATGATATTGCAAGCGGCATTCTGGCAGAGCTTGGCTGTGGAACCGGAAATATAACCGAGCGTATGGCAGATTTCGGATACGACATGATCGGTATCGACAACTCCCCTGCCATGCTGGATATTGCAAACGAAAAGCGGGAACAAAATCATTCTTCATCGCTCTACCTGTGTCAGGACATGCGCGAGTTTGAGTTATACGGAACCGTTGCAGCCATCGTAAGTCTCTGCGACAGCGTCAATTATATTACCGAACCGGAAGAGCTTACGCATGTATTCTCGCTCGTCAATAACTACCTTGATCCGGACGGACTTTTCATCTTCGACTTCCATACGGAGCATTATTACCGGGATGTCGTAGCCGAAGCGACAATTGCCGAGGATCGGGATGATATCAGCTTTATCTGGGATAATTATTATGATGAAGAGGAAGCAATTAATGAACTCGCTTTAAGCCTGTTCGTAAAGGAACCTTCGGATTCCGATGCCGATGATAACCTGTTCCGCAAATATGAGGAATTGCATGTACAAAAAGGGTACACACTAAAGCAGATGAAACAGATGGTAGCTGATTCCGGTCTTACCCTGCTTGCGGCCTATGATGCATTTACACATGAGCCGGCGGACGAGGAATGTGAACGTATTTATATCATCGCGAAAGAAACACGAAACAAGAATTCAAAGAAACAATATATACAGTAATTTTGTATACCACTGCATCAATCATAAATAACAACACATGCAAGTATATATACAAAATCCAAACACTCATTTTAAGGAGGATACATTTATGGCAGATACAATGATTCGTGGCATGGCAGCGAACAAGCAGGTTCGTTTCTTCGCCTGCAACTCTACCGATACTGTGGAAAAAGCAAGAATTACACATCATACCAGTCCGGTTGTTACGAACGCACTCGGCAGACTGTTGACCGGAGGCGTGCTGATGGGCGCCATGTGTAAAAATGATACCGACAAATTAACACTCCGTATCCAGTGTCAGGGACCGATCTCCGGTATGCTTGTCACTGCCGATGCAAACGGACATGTCAAGGGATATGTCAGCGAACCGGAGGTTATGCTTCCTGCAAACGATGTCGCAAAGGCTGTGGACCTCGGTGTCTTAAGCGTCATCAAGGATATCGGTCTGAAGGAGCCGTATGTCGGCGACACCCATCTGGTAAGCGGCGAGATTGCAGAGGATCTGACCTACTATTTTGCAACAAGTGACCAGATTCCAAGCTCTGTGGCTCTGGGCGTGTTGTTCAACGACGATACATCCGTAGCGAATGCCGGTGGATTTATCATCCAGCTGATGCCATTTGCAGAGGACGCATTGATTGACGAGCTGGAGAAACGGCTGAAAGGATTTTCTTTCACTGCTCTTCTCAAGCAGGGCATGTCTGTGGAAGCTATCATACGAAAATTGTTTGAAGGCTATGATGTCGAGCTGACCGATTCCATGCCTTGTGCGTATGTCTGTGATTGCAGCAAGGAGCGTGTCGAGCAGGCAGTTATCAGTCTTGGCAGAAAAGAGCTTGGCGCTATGATTGCTGACAACAAGCCAATTGAAGTTGTGTGCGACTTCTGTCACACGAAATATACATTCTCACCGGATGAGCTGTTGAATATTCTGAAGAATAAATAATCCGCTTATCCGATATAGTTTTGCATCACCTAAACAAAACAGATGGTACAAGCTGTGATATAAAATAATACATCAAACACGATCACAAGGAGGTTGGTAATATGGAACGAATCGATTTACATGTACATTCCAATGCGTCCGACGGTTCTCTGACACCGACAGAGGTTGCCGACGAAGCGATGCGGATGGGACTTTCCGCGATTGCCCTGACCGATCACGACACGGTCGATGGCGTGGCAGAAATCTTAGACTATACAAAGGACAAGCCTTTGGAGGTAGTGCCGGGCATCGAACTGTCCTGCTACTATAACAATCGTGAGATTCATATTCTCGGCTTCTATATGGACTATGAAAACCCAGAGCTTCAAAAAGAGCTTGCCGTATTAAAGGAAGCACGTGAGGGAAGAAATGAGAAAATGGTAGCGATGATGCAGGCAGATGGTCTCCCTGTCACGATGGAGAAGCTGCTTCACGGCAATCCGGACAGTGTCATCACACGGGCACATTTCGCAAGAGTTCTCGTCGAGGAAGGTGTCTGCAAAGACAAGGATACCGCGTTCCGCAAATACATCGGCATCGGCTGTAAATATTACCTTCCAAAACCACAGGTTACCTGTGAGACTGCCATGCGCATCTTAACGACTTATAGCAAAGCGGCATTTCTGGCACATCCTCTGCTCTATCATCTTGGGTATGCACAGATTGATGAGTTATTGGCGTATCTGAAAACACTCGGATTAAAAGGACTTGAGGCATTCCACTCTTCGAACAACCGCTTTGAAAGTGAGAAGCTCCGCTCGCTGGCTGCCAAATACGGGCTGGCAATCTCCGGCGGCTCGGATTTCCACGGGGTTGTAAAGCCGAATATACAGATGGGAGCGATATATCTCGGCCAGGCGCTGACCACCTTCGGTCAGGACAGAGTCAAAGCTCTGTCTTCT
>OGOL01001912.1_pt1 | contig 17687 bp, 11 predicted proteins | sample 1552641 | NCBI WGS metagenome assembly OGOL01 (sample SAMEA2580140, study PRJEB22360) | human gut metagenome | biome: human gut; feature: human-associated habitat; material: faeces | place: Denmark | collected 2008/2010 | reverse complement strand
ACCGTGCTTTTCAGATTTTGGGTGTTTCCCGACTGCACATTTCTTGACATTTCCAAAGAGATCCGTGAGCTCTTCAATCGCTTTTTTTTTGGCAATCTGAGCCGTCTTAGCACTAATGTTGAGTTCCTCTGCAGCATCTTCAATGGTTCGCCCTTCAAAAAAGCAGAGCCGAATCACATTGGCCTTTCTGCTGTCCAACATCCTAACATAGTATTCAATTCGGCCCTTTTTACGCTCCAATTCCATTAGCTTTGCGGAAATCTCCTCTGAAATTTCAGAATTAGCTGCGGCGGCCTTTTGACGGTAATTCATTGCAATATAAAAGGTCTTATCTGAAACATGTCCTGGAGAGGAGCCAGTGCGATCTCCGCAGGCGTATGTCATTGCATCCAGCATCTCTTGCGCAGAGACGTGAGCGGGATGCTCCATTTCATAACGAAGCACCGAAATTTGCCGCAGAATACGAGGATATGCTTCGAGCTCCTGAATAACGTAGTTTTTGATATTTTTAGTCATGTCGGAATTCCTTTCATTGAGAATTTATAAAGCCTCAGCGAAAGGTATAATGGCGGCGAGCGACAATGGATAAAGCAGCTTGCTCGCTGATGGAAACCAGTTTTTTTTCAAGGACTGTTGGTAGGGCGGGTATCCTATTATCCACCACTGAATAACACTTTGCACCTCAAGTAATAGAACAATTGGGGGAATGCTGATATTCTACCTCCTGATTATCAAAGATTTACGAATTCATGTCGGAAATTGCGCTGCAGATATAACTCGAAAATACCGATAGGAATAGCCGTTCCGCTGAATGCAAGAAGTTAGTGCGCTGCATATAAACCTCTATATATGATATGTATCGACATTGCCGTTTCGTTTCATTGAATTGGAAATTATTATGCACTGTTCGGGCCGGGCGGAGATAGCCAATTGGCTGTGCGCTCCCGGCGCTAACAGCACATTGCATATGACCATATTTGATCTGTATGATACGCGACTGGCCATGGTAAAAGATATTGTTTAACTTGAAAATGGTCGGACAGAATGGGTGTGCCATAGTGCATAGCGTAACTCTAATAGGTAGACGAAAAAACCGATGCAGTACTCACTATGATCAGTACTGCATCGGTTTTTGTTACAAAAATAAGATTTGCCTATTTAGCAATATTATATGTGCCGTCTTTATTAAGTCGCCTTGACAATAATGGAGGTATAGGGCTTTTCATCATATCCTGTACTATCTCCTGCGTAGCAAAATGCTGTTACATAATAGCTGTATCCAACTGTGCCATAGTACGTGAACAGATCTTCATAATAGTGCTTTCCAGAGCTCATCATAATCGGATAGTCTTGGTAGTTATAGGATTTTGCAACTGTGAAGTTCTTGCCATCTTTTGATCCGTAGAGAATGATTGTCGTGGCACCAATTTTTGTCATGCTACGGAGTGCATCAACATCAATGGTAATTACAATTTTTCCATTTCCAACAGGAGATACATATGTGCCATATGCATCTAAATATTTGCTTGAGCGAGCCACAGCCAAGGCCTGACTGCTTAGGATACTGCTAATAAGCATAAATGTAGCAATTACGCTCAAAAATCTAATTCTATGCCCTTTCATATCTAACCATCCTTATAAATTGAGTCAATAATCGCTATTGCTTCTTCCTCAGAAATGTCTCCACAAATTCTACATTCAAAGTTACCGTTGGCCCAGACTATTTTTGTTTGAGCTCCGTCATCGACTATATAATGCTGGATACCTCGAACAACATATAATCTTTGGCTATTTGAGTCTTTTTCAGCTGTCTGCTGTCCAGCCCTCGCCGACTCCTTCAAGCGAACACCTACAGAACCGTTGATAGAGGTATAATCTGCATAAATGCATACACCTGTAGTTCTGCGTTCAATTGTGATACCATCTGAGCTATATCGCTCCGGTAGATATTTCGGAACAAGAGGAGAGGTAACCCCTAGTGCATCAACAGCCTCCTGAAGAGAGGCATACTTCTTTACTTCGCCAATTTCAAGAGGGTATTTTGTAATTTCAGCATAAGGAGTCCCTGATTGGTCGAATTGGAATATCTCGCTTGTCCATCTGGCGATTGTAGAAAACAAATCTATCCCACATACCTCTGCAGTCAGAGAACCTACGATACATAAAACGGCAAAAGAAGCAGCGATTTTAGCAGCGATTCGCTTTGATTTCGATCGCTTTTGGTGGGATTTTGAGAGTTCTTTTGTCAGCAGATCATGGCGGGCATGAAACTTCGCCAGCGAGTCCTCGGCAGATACCCCAAATGGTATAGGGTCTTTTTCGTCCAATGCGTCGAGATACGCATTGATCTTGTCAAGGTCAACATTGCCGTCAGCAGCATTGTCTGTCAGTACGGCCAACTCGTCGATCAGGGTATCCACATCTGCTTCTTCAAGATGCTTGAAAATTTGGACGTCATTATGGCTGACCCCACCCTGTGAGCGACGATCACGCCCTCGAAACATCTTTAACACACCTTCACCTCCTATTAAGTGCCGTGTTGGTACATTGGCAAAATGTTGCATATATCAAAGAATTTTTTCTTTTTCGTAGAGATTCAGTAAATGTGCCTTTGCACGCATAAGTCGTGAGCGGCAACTGGCCTCTTTGATTTTAAGGACGTCTGCTATCTCTGAATACGAGAGTCTCTCCTCAAAGCGCAGAAGAAGTATCTCCTGCTCCTGTGGAGACAAGCCTTTAGGAAGGACTTCGCAGAGACGCATTCCAACCCCATCTGTGCTAAGTGTGCTCTCGGGCAGAACATCTATAGGCAATTCGTTATGCCAACTTAATCTGGCGTAGTTTCGAACTAGATTCGCCAATATGCGCGTAATATATGCTTCGGGATTATCAATGACCATAGTTGTTGATTTTTGCAAATAAATCAGAAACGCTTCGTCTACCAAATCTTCGGAATCATAACGATTTCGAGTAAGACGGTAGGCCAAGCGCCATAATTTGAGGCTGTATTCTAGATAAAAGCTGTCAAAGTCACTGTGGGCGTATTTATTCTCCACGATGCACCACCTCCCTTAACGCCTTGTCGGTCTCTTCTTGCCCTTCATTTTTTTCAGATTCGTCCTCCAAATCATCTTCTGAAAATTCAATAATTTCAGGAACATTCAAGAACTCAACAATCGTCATGTTAAATGCTGTGGCGATACGGATAAGTGTTTTTAGGTTAGGCGAATCCGACTTTCCTCGAAGTAAGCTGTTCACGGTGGAATAGGGGAGTCCGCTCATTGTTGCCACCTTGTTGACTGATAGCTTTCTGGACTTGCGTAGTTGATTGATGCGAGCAGCAATCAGATTGGTCAGTGTAATACGAACTCCTCCTTCCTGATTAGTTTAATCGCATCAATTCTACCAAGAGTTTGCCCCGTAATTGACGATAAAACGCTAACTTTCGAAAATTTGGTGTTGTTTCGCTAATTTATATATAATGAGAGTGTGTATTCATTCTTATCAGCAAAACAGCCCTGTCGGGTTGCGTCGCAACCTGTCAGGGCCGTTTTTAGAAATGGACTGGTAAATCACACAAAAAGTGATTCGCAATTTTAACCGTTACGCCATTTTTTGGAAATAAATCGACGACTTGCAACATTTTCCCTCCCCAGAAACATATCATAATAGAAGAATTTAACATGACTCAGAAATAGCGTCTACTATCAAAGTAAGTCATAATAAGGAGGGTGTGGGTATATGGGAAAAATCAGATGGCTGCATATTTCGGATCTTCACTATGACCGCGAGATGATGGGTGACTGGCCGGTGAGGCAGGAGGACTTTCCTGATAAAGATATTGATTTTATTGTTTTTACGGGAGATCTGCATACTTACGGAAGAGATTACAACGAAGGAAAGCGCTTTTTAGCAGGGCTGGCGGAGCGATATCATTTGAACCCCAACGAGGACGTTTTTATCGTCCCCGGCAACCACGATGTTGATCCATACCGGTCTTTGACTGAAGAGATTGATGCGGTGAAATCGGAAAAGGGAAGAAAGGATGCTGAAAGAAAAGCAAAAAAGGCGGCTAAGGCGGCAAGCAAAAGTTTTGAAGACTTTGCAATCGAGCGCCTCAAACACCTCCGAAACGCTCCGAGCGATGCTTTGAATGCTGACGGCAGCCATCTGTCGCACCGCTTTTCTGAGTATTGTGAAGCTGTTGAGTCAATTTGCGGTCCTGCGACGTTTTTGAGAGATAGGGATCCCTTTGCATATGCAGACACCTTTTGCAGAAAATGGAAGGACAAGATCAATCTGATTCATGTAAATTCTGCTCTGCTTAGCTGCTCTAATACCTACCTGGCGCAAATACTCGACATCTGTGCGCTCAATGATCTTGGTCACGATGATACCTTTGATCGCACACTTCCTACCATGGTCCTGGCTCATCACAATTACGCTGAGTTAGCCTTTACCCAACGCAAAGCGTTAAAGCCAATTCTTGCGGACCTGAATGTTCGTGCCTATCTGAATGGAGACTGCCATCAGTGCAGTGAGGACAATATCCTGCTGGACGGTGGGCGTGCTATCCCTTGCTTTACAGCGCCAAGCATTTATAAAGCCCAAGGAGATGACGCAGCCAGTATTGGCTTCTACCTTTATGAAATGGATACTGCCAGCCCGCAATGGCGTGTAAATGTAACATCCTATCGTTGGATAGAATGGCGTTGGGAAATCGCTCCTTGCCGTGCAATCCCTGTCTTTAATATGCGGGATATTAGCGCCGGACTTCATGAAAGATACGCTCGGGATGTCAAGAAGCTATCTCTTGACATCCTCCCGGGAATCACATACCAGTCGCCGGATGGTACCGTCACCAATGAGTATAAAAACCGCGGGGATGCAGCTCCGTCGCCGATGCTCCAGCTTTTAGAAGAGCATCGAGACGTGCGGCATTTTCAACTGGTTGGGAAGGGCGGTTCGTCCTGTGGCGGAGTCGGAAAAACGAGTACATTGCTGAATCTCGCTTTTTCTTTGACCTCATCATCCAACGCTCCCAATATTGCTCCGCTCTATATTCAGCTGAGACGAATTTACGGAATAAACAGCAAGTCAAAGAACAACGAGAATCGCATTCTCCACTATATGCGTGAGGAATATAAGCTCACAGAGGTTGATCGCAACGCTTCCTTTATATTCCTGCTGGATGGTTTCAATGAGATTCCGACCACAACGATGCAAATCCGATGCCTTAGGGATATCCTTGACATTTCAGATAAGAAATACCCGGAGGCAGCCATTATCCTCAGCAATCGTGATCCGCTGGATACCTACATGGATCTGCTGGAATATGAAAACGGTTTTGACGCTGACCAGATTGATAGATTAAAGTTTTATTTCCACAACTGCTACATTAAGGAACTGTCGCAGGAGCAGATTGATGACTATATTGAGCCAAATCAGCGCTGTTTGATTCCTGCCGCTCGTAATATTCTGGATACTCCCTTCTATTTGGTGCTTTATCGCCAGGCTATGCAGCCGTCCGGCAAGGATGCAGGAAGATGGATCACAGATGCTTTTCGAGACCACCTGAATAATGGTACTCCGGAGAAGACCACATTGATGCTCCAAATGCTGTTGCGCGAGATTAACAATCTAAGAAGCGATATTACCTCTGCCGAGCGTGAGTTGCGCGGCTTTATCCTGACAAAAGTGCTACCGTATCTGGGGTATCAAATGGCGCTCAGTTCCCGTTTAGATCCCGCGCTTACACCCATAAAGAGCCCTAACTTCTTCAGGCGTGATGCCTATGCCCGCACATATGCGTGCCTTTCTGCATATCTGCCGACCATAGACATTTGGAATGAATATAAGAATCAGAACCCTGAGACGCTGGAAAAACCTTGGAACACTCTGCGTAAACTCTATCAGGATAGTAATCCTGATATTTCTGATTTGACAGCAGCTATTCCCTATACTGTTTTCCCATCCGGCCTGCTCTGTCATCACGGAAGAAATATCAGCTTCTGTCACGATAACTATAGAGATTTCTTTGCTGCGTTTCATATTGCAAACGTGGTCTATGGCCTCTGCAACGGAATCAATCTTGCTGCGCTGTCCCCTGATGCGCAGGAGGTATTTCTGTTACAGCTCGAAACTCTTGATAACAGCATTCTCTTTGATGCTATTTCGATCTTACGGCAATACTTTGGCCTCTCTATCTATGATATCAGCGCGCAAGACACCACCGACCTCTCTGACACCTGCGCACAGATTGCTTTGCCGGCCATCTTGATTCGCCTTCTTGATGCCGTCATCCGTCGCGGTGAGCTTTCTAAGAACGAGCACTCCCAATTATGTCAGCTTAGATCAACACTCTGCGAAAGGTTTGTGCTGTCTTTTAAGGCACTGGATGAGAGCGATCCGCTGCAGACAAAATACTGCCTCTTTTTCTCGCTTGCGCTATCAATGCTGGCTAGGGACTATCGAACGGGGATTGCGGGGACAAGAGATCTGATCAAATGTGCCGGATATGCCCAACAGTGTATCAACGGCGAAAAGAAATTAAATATTCCAAAAGCGGACGGCTACCTTCAGGTGGCCTTATGTCTCAACGCCCGTATGGAAGATATGCTCAACGTGACGGATACCAAGATGAACGGTACGCTGCCTTTTTCCTCTCAGCTGGCTGATGCAGTTCGAGAAGCTGTCAGGGACTACCACGAGGGATCGATGTACAAACGGGATGAAGCTGTTCGCACTTTCAGGAGAAATTTATTCCCTCGATGGAAGCCTAGCTTGGGGAACGTTCTGGCGTGCTGCGACATTTTTCAGATTATTCTTGAAGCGGCGTATGAAAAATATGTCTCCGCCGCTAATCAGAACAATCAGAACTATCAAGAGATCGCCCGCCTTGGTTATGTCAGCAAGGCATACCTTGTTTTGGGTGCGATTGGGACAAGCGGTGGTGCGTTGAATCTGCTGGCACAGATGTTGATCAATCAGGCAAATCAGTATGAAGCTGATCAGAGGATTTCTTTTTTTAGGAGGCATCCTGATATCGGCACCTTTGTCCAGCAACATGCCGCACCTTATGGTTGGCCTTTAAACGACAACTATGCGCTTGCCTACCGTGTGCTTCAAATCGTATGCGGCATTCAGCGCGGCAGCCAGCCGTATTCTCACATGAAGAAGGCTGAGCTCGTGCTCAAGGGCTACGTCTCCGAATCGAGCAGCACACAGTTGACCTCACTTAATATTGCCATCAACGGCGGGCTGGCGATGGGACATTACTGGAAGGGGCGTCTTCTGTTGGAACAGGCAAAACAGGACCATGACCGCTGCAATGACTATAAAGATGCGGCCATTGCCAGCTTCTGTGCAACAAATGTGACAGAGCGCTTTGATCACTTGCCTGAAAATGCTGACGAGGACGCTGCTCCCCAACTGTCGCCTCCGCAATGGCTCTCTGCCATCGAGCTTTTACGATATCCAGACAGAGAGGTTTTTCGTGTTGATCGTAGAATGGTATTTCAAACGATTTATCAAAAGCTCACTCAGCAAGTTGAAGAGGTGCAGAGCGACAGAATTCAGATACATAACGAGCGCTACCGCCTGACAAAAAAGGATGTCAGAAGCAATATGGAGCGCTGTTTGGATATGGTGAAGGTGCAGTTCCCTGACAAGGAGCCCTTGATCCAAGAAATGATTCGATCAATAAGATAGGCATAGCAACCATGCGGCTTCGATAATTCTATCTGCTTTTGTCGACCTGTTATCGATCAAGAATAAGCAAAGAGGCGCCGGGAGTATACCGCTCCCGGCGCCTCTTTGCTTATTCTATGCAACGACGGTTCAGAGTTTTTCGGGTATTTGCTTTAACCGACACGCCCAGGCATTCAGCCAAGCCTTTGCTTTTTCCGATTCAGGCCACTTTACTAACATTCCTTCCAGTATTTGAATCTGCCGCTGAGCTAAAATGAAGGCGTTGCGCGAGCGATGATAATCGTAGTTTTGCAATTCTGGCTCTGTGGCGTCCTCAAATGTGTTCCAATCTAAAATATCCTTGAAAATGTGATTTTCTGCATTTTCACCGTATAGCGCATCTACGCAGTTCAAATAGAGTGCTATTGACATAGGAATATCCGAGGCGGTTTGGCAGTCTTGAATTTCTCGTTTTAAGATTCGTTCTGCCCTTGCCAGCAATTGCTTCTGCGGATGAGAGTTTTCCATTCTTTCAGCAAGTGTCATAAGAAGAGTTGCTCGTGATACGGCATTGCTATCATGCAGCCAATCTAACGCGGTATTTATTACCTCACCGCTGCACGCAGGAAGGTCGGATGCTAATTTGGACAGCAGTACCTCTTGAATTGCTTGCCACTGCGCCTCTGATTCTAACCGCCGTGTCCTAACGTGAAATACAATATTAGATAGCACGATAGCTTCCTGTAAAGCTCTCACATCCGGTTCGAAGCGCTTCCAAATCTCTCTGGCAACTTCAAACTGTGACCTTTCGTCGCGAATAGCGTTAAAAAGCCATTCTGCACTCAATAAGCGGACATATAGCAGTTCCGAGCAAGCTGCTGCACAATATAGTTCTCTATCGAGTGGCGAGATTGCCATTTGAAAGGCCAGTGCATCAAACATCATTGGAGAACGCAGCTGACTTAGCAGCGTCAGGAATCCTGTAATATCTAATTTGAGCGCCATATGGTATCCGCAGGTTAACCATGTGAGTCCGCGTAAATGGATATGTCCTGCCTGGTCAATCAGCAAGTGGTACCCCTGTGGGCTTGGCCGAGCTTTTCCGTTTAGTAACGCCCACAGCGTATATTCTGGAGAAGATGCTCCACACTTCAGATAATCACACTGCTGCTCAGCGGCCTTTGCCAAATTTGGAAACTCTGATAAGAACAGAGCCTTAACTCCACCCGTGGATTGAAGCATTTCCGTTAGCGATTCCACTTGGCTCGTGCAGATATTGCTCAGCGCATAACAAAGCATTTTACATGCATCTATTCGATCACTTTGCGCTCGCTCTGCTACGGCCGTAAGGACTGTAGAGAAATCATCTTTGCAAATACATATCTGCTTTGACAATTCATCATACCACTGCCGCAAATACCTTTCCGCTGCTGACTCTGCTGAAGTTTCGCTTTGAACCTGACACCGGTATGTCTCAGAGCAAAAAAGGACCTCATTTGAGATTCTCAATGCTCTTGACTTCTGCTGTTGGATATCGGAATCAGAGAGACTATTCAGGTACTCACAAACTTCCATGCATACCCGATGCTCCAGCGGAGCTATGACAAGCGGAAACTTTTGCGCCATAGAGTTGAGAGAATTACTCAGAAGGAATCCATCGATCGTGCCGTCCTTGTGATATCGAATCAGATATCGGTCGTGAAAGACGCCTTTTTCACCGCGCGTCAGATTTCTTACCACCAGATTGTTGTGGAGAAGGGGTGCTGTCCGCTGTAAAAAAGCGCGAGTTTCCTCGCAAACATTACTTTTTTGATTTGTGTCCGGATCAAGCGAGCCAAGCGAGGTAATGATCTCCAGTTCAAGGTCTGTTCGTTGTATTCTCGTCAACAGTTTTTCTGCTGCCCGTGCAGAGAAGTATGGATCGGCAATTACCGCCTTGCAAACAGAGGATTGCTCAATATATGCTCTTACCTGCAAAAAGCTATCGATCTCTCCGGTTGTGGGGGCGTTAGAAATAAATGCCCCAGTTTCTTTTTTTCCCTGATAATCTTTAAAAAGAGAGTAGCCGTCCTCCATCGCCTCATCTAACACGGACTCATGTTCGCTGCGAATGCTGATTGCACGATCCGTAGTGATGCGTTGGACTTTCATGAGTTGAGTTCGAATCAGTTCGCTGCTCTTTGCTGCAGAATGTAATAATTTATTTGTCCAAGAGTCTCCGATTTGATATGGAGTACCGCCCCACCTCGAGATGATGGAGAGTCCCATCATCAGCGCAATGCTTTGGGAGACGATTAGCTTTCCTGTGGCGGCATTCCATGCGTGGACCACAACCGATGTCATTGGCTCATTAGCCTCGAAGTAGATTTCCTTTTTATTTGCAGGCCATACTTGTGTCTGATTACAGATCATATAGTCTTTATACTTTCCGATACAGTTAACAATGATGTCTTCTGCAAAATCTTTGCACTTGCGAATCGTTGTAACCCGCAGGCCTTGATCCTTGTGGATATCTATTTCAAAACTGCTATTCTCAGGGGTACGATAATACACTTCGTAGTTGCCAAAACGACGTCCATCTATACAGAAGTCGATTCCACAGTTGCATTTTGCCCATTCAAGAAGTTCAAGTGTCTGCTCGTAGAGCTTTCTGCCATCTGCGTTGAATTCATTTTGTATCTCACTCAACAGAGAAAGCTTTTCTCTGTTCCAAAATTCAGAGAGATAACAGAATTCGGATATGGGCACAGTCTGCTGTTCTTCATCATCGGAATATAGGAGCTGCTCTCTTTTATACAACTGCGGCGATTTGAGAGTTACCCTTTCGCATAACATGATTGGTTCGGTACCCGTCAGACTTATCAAAAAATTATCTGCTTCGCTTGGCGATAGAATCGCCTTTGCAATCAGCTTTTGCCCCTTCCTGTCAGCAGGAAAGGCCTTCCACGGATATGAGGATTCTTCGGTTTCACTGCTGAACCCATAGAGAAGTCTGTATTGTGTATCCACCTTAAAAAGTAATAATTTGACAAACCTTTTCCGCATTTTGCATCCCCTTCGTCAATATTGAGTAGGCTATTCAAAGTGTGCTGCTATTTTACCGCTATGATCTAGTATCATTATAGCAAGTATACCCCTCCACTATCGATGCTCGCAATATTGGAATCCAGCAATCTGTGAGATTCCAATATGCAAGCATTTTATAGTAGACAATATGCAACGTTTTTCGACACGCAACACATCACAAATGTGGGAAGTCGTTTCACGGCTGCAATTCAAAATGGAGGGACTTTTATGAAAATCAAAAACGTGGCTATCAAAAACTTTAGAGGCTACAGCGATGAGATTAATAGCGACTTTGAAGATTTAACAGCATTCGTTGGGAAAAATGATATTGGAAAGTCAACTATTTTAGAGGCACTTGACATTTTCTTTAATGACGGGAAAGGCGTAACAAAACTGGACAAGGCAGATCTGAATGTTGAAAGTAAAGCGCGTCAAGAAACAGATATCTCAATCCGGGTCTGCTTTACAGATCTTCCTGAAAAGATTGTTATCGACGCAACAAATGAGACATCACTTAGCGCAGAGTATCTGCTTAATTCGGACGGCTTGCTTGAAGTTGTCAAACGTTATCCTAATGCAGGTACCCCAAAAGTTTTTATTTGTGCGATGCATCCGACGAATCCGGAATGTGCAGACCTACCTCTAAATTACTGTTGGATGGGGATTGAACATTCCGCAGATTCTGTGTTATTATTATGTTGAAAAAGAAGAAGTGCTCTCCATGTAAACCGGAGAGCACTTCTTCTTGCTATTTTAGCCCTCCACAGCAAATATGTAGATGAGGTGACATGAACGTATGAAAGAGAAAATGTTTGCTGCATATCCAGATGTGGTAAATGTTGATCAACTTAGAGAGATGTTAGGTGGCGTAGGCTACAAGGCGGCATATGGCCTGCTGTACGATGGCAGCATTGTGTGGCAAAGAGTTCGAGAGCAGCACAATGGCGCCTGGAAAGCACATAGCGATATCTTGAGGGTAGATTGAAAATCAAGAGGAAGAGATTCCGCTCCTATATCTGAAGCCAGCGGAAAGTTCCGAAAAAGAGAATACGGAATCTTATGAAGCTGGGCATACCGAAATATTCTTTCTACAGATGGCGGTATGTGAAAGCCTGTTGGGACATGTGGTTGGAGATCCAGTGCTAACATAGTCAATAAAGAACGATCGGCTCGTACGGGCGGGACACTACAGTATCCTCACCCGATACGAGCCATTGTACTTAAGCGATCGAACTGCCGTGTACAAAACCGTGCGCGCGGTAGCCTGAGAGGACGGGGCTTGCACCCTGCCTATTCGATTGTTCATATTAAGATATTGCCCAGTGAGGGTGCGATGTTTTGAGGGGGGATTACATGTTCAAAGAATACTCTGATATTCTAACGGTTTCTCAAGCTGCAAAGGCTCTGGGACTTGGACGAAATACCGTGTATCAACTTGTCCATACGCATCAGATAGGCTATAAGCGCATTGGTACAAAAATCATTATACCAAAGGCGTGCTTAATTGACTTTGTGCTGTCAGCACGCTATACTGTAGCCAATCCATAATAGCAGACAATCTTCGCTGTCGAAAGGTGTTATTATGACAGGGAGTCTGCAAGTAAAAAACGGCAAATATTACATGGTGCTCAACAGTACCGAAAACGGCAAGAGAAAACAAAAATGGATCTCTACCGGCCTAACCGAAAAAGGGAATAAACGCAAGGCAGAACAGATGCTGCGGGAGAAACTGACGGAAGAAGAAAAGCGAAACCCGGTAGTGTGTTCAGATATGACGGTGGCAGATTGTGTTCGGCGATGGCTGATACGGATGCAGCGGCGAGTAGATGAGGTGACATACAGAAGTTATCAGCACACGGCTGAGACGCATATCCTTCCATACTTTGACGAGAACGGGATAAAGCTGTGCGATTGTACGGTAGAGGTGCTTCAGATTTATTTTGATGAGAAATACCGGAGCGGCCGTAAAGATGGCAAGGGCGGACTGTCCGCTAAAACCATGCGCCACCATAAAGGCATTTTGGGTCAGGCATTAGCGGAATGTGTGAAAGATGGGCTGATGCCATCAAATCCTTGTCAATATGTTGAAATGCCACGCAGAGAACGTCACGAAGCACATTTCTATAGTGCGGAGCAGCTGCAGCAGCTTATTACAGCCTTGAATGGTGATCCGATACAGCCGCTTGTAAAAATCGCGGCGCTTTATGGGCTGCGGCGCAGCGAACTTCTCGGATTGAAATGGGACAGTATTGATTTTGAAAATGGTATGGTGCTGATTCGCCACACGGTTTGTAAGATGATTGTCACCGTGGAAAAGGATAAGACGAAAACCCAAAGCAGCCGCCGAAGCTTTCCTATGACAGAAGAAGCGCGGGAGATTTTTCTGAAAGCAAAAGCTGAGGAAGAAGAAAACCAGCGTTTGTTTGGCAAGGCCTACCAGAAGAATGACTATGTTTTCAAATGGCCCGATGGACGTACATTTGCTCCGGATTATGTAACGCACCATTTTTCAAAAATGCTTGAACGGTACGGAATGCCGCACATTCGCTTCCATGAGCTTCGTCATAGCTGTGCCAGTCTGCTGCTGAACAACGGCTGCGGTCTGAAAGATGTGCAGGAATGGATGGGACACAGCGACATTCAAACGACTGCCAATATCTATGGGCATTTAGACACTTCCAGAAAGCAAAGCCTTGCAGATAAGCTGACAGAATGCTTGCGTGAGGGACGTTAGAAAAACGTTAGAAAAAAGGCAGATGGAGTTCATACTAAGATAAAATAAAAACCGCGAACCCATTGAAATCAATAGGTTCGCGGTGGTACGCCGTGAGGGATTCGAACCCCCGGCCTTCTGGTCCGTAGGTTGTCTCAAGCACAAATCGGAGCTGTTTCGGCTCTGATTTGTGCTTTTTGCCACCGTTCATTCGGCGGATTTTCCGTTGTTTCCGTCCAGCCCTGCCCGCTTTTTTCGGATTCTGGGTCAAAAGTGGGTCAGAGGCTGCTGAGAGGAAAGCGGCGCTGCCAAGCATGAAATAAAAAAATGCCCAAAAATGAAAAAAACACTTGCATCGCACGTGAACGTACGGTGTATCATCCTGCCATACAGAAAGCGGGCGAAAACGCGGGTGGAATGTCGACCGGGGCTGTTCCGATGACATTTCATGTCGAAAAAAGGACGTTTCGTGCAGACGGCCACGCAAGGCGCGGAAAATATGCTACACTGAAAATCTAAATCTGAAAAACTGTCCGGGGGCGCCCCCGGACCCGTAGGGGAGACCCCTACGGGATACCACTCTGCCCGCGGGAGATAGGACCCGGGCGGGGAAAAACCAAAGGAGGACAACTATGAAAAAACGAATTTTGAGCTGTTTTATGGCGCTGGCCCTGTGCCTGACGCTGCTGCCAGCCACGGCGCTGGCGGCGGAGAACGGCATCGCCGTGTACAGCGGGGAACACACCCATTCTGGCTGGCTGGCCAGCGGCTATGGTACCGATGCAAAAACGTTGGTTTTGCTTGCTGGCGGCCCTAATAATACCTACGGAGATACGCTGGAGAGACAGAGTGACGGTGATTGGATTTTGCCCGCCGGTAACTATTATCTGAAAGATAATATTACGGTCGAGTATGCGATTGCGATCAGCGGCAATGTCACCATTTGCCTGAACGGTAAGACTATTACAGGCAAAACTGCAACGGGCAACAACACGACGGATCCTGTGTTTCGAGTCGAGAACGGCGGCAAGCTGACGTTGAAAGACTGCAAGGATACTGGTAAGGTTACGCATACCGGTGATACAGCTATTTATGGCGTCCCTGCCGGCGTACAGGTGCTCAAGGGTGGCATCTTTAACCTGTACAGCGGTAAGATCAGCGGAAATAGGGAAGCAGGCGTATATCTGAACGACAACAACGCCGGTACCTTTAACCTGTACGGCGGCGAAATCAGCGGCAATGAACGGGGCGTATATGTGGGCAGAGGCGGAATCTTTAACATGTCCGGCGGTACCATCAAAGACCACCAGAGGAGCAAAGGCGTAGATTGCGCAGGCGATTTCAAGATGTCCGACGGCACCATCAGCGGCTGCGGCGACGGTGTGTATTTGCATTGCTACGAAAAAAATAAGGGTGGTTATGGTTATGGAACCTTTACCATGACCGGCGGAACGATCACAGAAAATGCATATGGGGTATCTCTTTATGCCTATTTCTATAACGATAAGGTATTAAAAAGATCGGAATTCACCATGACCGGCGGCGAGATCACGGGAAATACTCAGGTTGGCGTTGACGCGGGAGCAACCTCCGAAGGTTCTACCTCCCCTCATGCCGCCGGCGGTACACTGATCGTTGGCGGAACGGCAAAGATTCAGAATAATGGCGTAAACAATTGGGGCAATGTTTTTTTGGACGCGGGAGAAATCAAGCTTGCGAGCACGGCATTTGAAGCGGGCGCTTATATCGGCATAACAACGCCGTATTCGGCTCCGCCCACAGCGGAAAAACCGATTACGATTGTGGAGGGGAAATGGGACCAGAGCGATGTCAGCGGCTATTTCCACTCGGACAACAGCAAGTATGAGATTCAGAACGGCGAAAACAACGCGGTTCTGCTCACCGTGAAGCCGCACGCGCACGCTTGGAAGTTCCAAAAAGAACAGGGCAATGATTCGACGATTTATGTCAGATGCACAGGCGAGGGCGAATGCGCATACAAAACCACCCCCGCGACTGTGACGATCAGCATGACAAAGACCACCTATCCATATTCCGAAAATATGGAAGTGCCCACGGCGCAATTAACCTATTCCGATAATTGGCCCGATGGCGTGGAAAAAGCCGAACAGTCTGCCATCAAATATTGGAAGAGTAACGACGGCGGCAACAGTTACAAGGTTCAAATTACTAATGGAGATGATTTGAAGGCTGACGGCAAGTATCTGGCACAGCTTAAATTTAACGAAAAATGGCTTGAAGCGCATTTTTCTGTTGTGGATAACAGCAAGCAAAACCCGACCTATACCGCGCCCACGGCTAAGAAAGATCTGGTTTACACCGGCGAAAATCAGCCGCTGATCGATCCCGGCAGTACCAACCATGGCAGAATGTGGTATAAGCTGGGTACGGATGATGTATATTCGACTTTGGTTCCCATGGCAAAAGATGCAGACTCCTACACTGTTTACTATAAGGTCGAGGGTGATGCTACGCACAACGATGTGCCGGAGAAGTCGATCGAGGTAACGATTGCAAAGGCCCAGCTCAGCGGCACGCCCACCTTCACAAAGGTGACCGAGGCAGGCAAGACCTTGGAGAATGTGACCTTGACGAAGCCTAAGGACTGGCCTGAGGGTACCTTTGAATGGGGCGACGGTGCGACGGAAATGGGTAACGATACGCAGATCGTACAGGGGCAGGCATATTCGTGGTATTACAGATCGGCAAACCATTCCGCAACGGGCAAAATCGTGCCGTGGGCGAATCCGTCCTCCTCCGGCGGCTCCGGCGGCTCCGGCAGCTACGACAGCAACCCCATTATCAAGACGGAGACGAAAAACAACGCCGACGGCTCCACCACCAAAACGGAGACCCGCAAAGACGGCACCGTGACCCAGACCACCACCGCCAAGGACGGCAGCACCGGCACGGTGAAAACCGACAAAAACGGCAAAACCGAGATGAACGCCAAGCTGAGCGATAAGGCGGTCGAGGACGCGAAGAAGTCCGGCGAGCCGGTCAAGGCTCCTGTCGAGGTCGAGGCCAGCCGCAATTCCGGCACCGCTCCCACCGTCAAGGTCGAGCTGCCGAAGAACGCGGGCGAGACCGAGGTGGAGATCCCCGTTTCCAACGCGAAGCCCGGCACCGTGGCGGTCCTCGTCCACCCCGACGGCACGGAGGAAATTTTGAAGGCTTCCGTTCCCACCGAGAACGGCATCCGCCTCACCGTGGACGGCAGCGCGACGGTGAAGATCATCGACAACTCCAAGGATTTCGTCGACACCCGGAACCACTGGGCGAGGGAGGAGATCGACTTCGTCAGCGCCCGCGAGCTGGTCAACGGCATGAGCGCCACGCGCTACGCGCCCGACGCCACCGCCACCCGCGCCCAGCTGTGGACGATCCTCGCGCGCCAGAACGACGCAAATCTGAGCGGCGGCAATACTTGGTACGAAAAGGCGCAGCTGTGGTCCAAGGACAAGGGCATTTCCGACGGCACGAACCCCGGCGCCACCATCACCCGCGCCCAGATGGTCACCATGCTGTGGCGCACCATGGGTCAGCCCGCCGCAACGGATAAGGTCAGCTTTGCTGATGTTCCCGCCGACAGCTACTACGCGCAGGCCGTGGCCTGGGCCGTGGAAGGCGGAATCACCCAGGGCGTGGGCGGCGACCGGTTCGACCCCAACGCCACCTGCACGAGAGCGCAGATCGCTGCGTTCCTGGCACGCTCCATGAAGTGACGCAAAAACAGCTCCGATTCCTTTCATAGGGAACCGGGGCTGTTTGCCGTGAGATGCTGTTTCTGCTTTTGCGCCACTGGAATCAATGACGGCTACTCAACCTCAGAAAACGGCAAGTTAGCCGCTTTTGCAAGCGGCCGTCCAGTGTTTCAGCAGCACGCAAAGCACGCCGAGGGTAATGATACCACCCTGCCTCGCACATTCAGAAAGTACTGCGCACAGAGTGAAAAAACAGCAACATCACCAAATTGCAAAAAGATCACGCAGCCCAGCGGGGCCGCGACGCCTCGGGACAGCGACGCGCATAAGCGCATCGCTGTCCCGAAGGCTCTCTGCGTTCTTTGGGAGCACCCACGACCAAGCCCCAAAAGCGGCAAAGTTTGCCGTTTTAAACCCCGGCCACGCAGGGTTTCCGAAACGTGTGAAACGCTCCGAGGGTAGTGATACCACCCCCACCTCGCACGTTCAGAAAG
>OGOL01001901.1_pt1 | contig 17802 bp, 18 predicted proteins | sample 1552641 | NCBI WGS metagenome assembly OGOL01 (sample SAMEA2580140, study PRJEB22360) | human gut metagenome | biome: human gut; feature: human-associated habitat; material: faeces | place: Denmark | collected 2008/2010 | reverse complement strand
TTGACGAACGTATGAGCAAACTAATCGCTAAATACGATTGGTTAATCTAAAAACAAAAAATTCTTGACATCCCCCTATCCAATGTCTACTGCTGTCATGGAATCACTAATATCTCTGTAAAACGGAAAGGAGGCCATCATGAAAGGCTGCGGCTGTCTGCTCCTTACGCTGATAGGAGCGGTACTTCTGGTTAAGTTTTCTTTGTCACTCATCTACTATGCAGTCATTGCGGCCATTGTGCTTTGGCTCCTTTCCAAAGTGCTGTGAGGATTTGCTGGTGTGTCTATGAAATGCGGGACAGGGCTCCCGCATTTTCATAAGGAGGAAAAGAGGGTATGGCTATTTTTTATCCATCCCATGTGACGGATTTTCATGGCAGTGAGGGGGAGAGGCTGGTATACGAAGCGCTCCACCGGCTGTCAAATGATTATGTGGTCTTTTTACTCCTTTCGCTGGCTGGGGGTAACGGAAATCGGATTTCCCTCATTTTCTTTTTTATGAAAAGCAGAATCCCATATACTGTCCATGTGCTCTGCTACAATTAAGATACAAGCTGTTGATTTCATAATACAGAGAAAGGATGAGTCTTATGAAAGTAGTCAAAGGCAATTTTGGAGAAGGGAAAGGAAAGGCCCCGGCTGAGGGAAAAGCACAAGAGGAGGTGCCCTTTGAGCATAAGCTGGTGGACTTTGCCAAGGCAAAGGAGGAGATGGAGGAGGAAACGAAGGGGGACCGCGCTCTGGATGATTTCCTCTCCTCCCTCACGCCGGAGCAGCTGGCGGCGCTGGACAGGGTGACAGAGTCCATGGCGGACGAAGCCTTCGATGCCCTGGACGATGCGGACGAGCTCATGGATGAGCTGGATGAGGAAATCGACAGGCTCTTTGACGGTCTGGATGATTGAAGGTGAAAGTATGGACGATATCTGCGATGCCCTTCTGGGCTATGCCCTGAAGCGGGTGGTTCTGGGAGCCCATGATTATCCGGAGTCCCACAAACGCCTCTACCCCGGCGACGTGCTCTCTGTCTCCCGCTGGGGCAATCTGTATGAACATTTTGCAGTGTACATCGGCAAGGGTCTGGTGGTACACTACGCCTCCGATGACGGCGACTGGGGCGGCGACGTGCGGGTGAGAAAGGCGGCGCTGGACGACTTCGTGGCCGACAGTGACGGCTATCGCATCTGCCGTTTCCCGAAATCCATGCCCATCGCCGGCTACCACCTCTACAGCCATAATGAAACGGTGGAGCGGGCCCTGTCGAGGCTGGGAGAAACGGACTACAGCCTCTTTTCCAACAACTGCGAACACTTCGCCATCTGGTGCCGGACAGGATTGTCATTGTCAAAACAGGTGGAAGAGTTTCTGAGGGAAATCGTAAGGGACACGCCTTTAGCGTGAGGGGTGACGGCCCTGCGGGCCGAGGGCGCGGTTTTTCAATTTTATCATAAGAGGCGCCCTTCATCATTTAAAGGGCGCCTACCATTGCCGCCGGAGGCGGCTTTAGGCTCCTTCCCCAGGAAGGAGCTGGGCGAAGCCCTGAGGATAGGTCCGAAATTTAGAGGAATTGCTTTTTATGCAACTGACTCCCCTATCCTCCGTCGCCTTCGGCGCCCCCTTGCTGGGGAAGGAGGGCTTTTCCTCTTCGTCGTGCAGCACTGGTGACATAAAGTAAATCCCGTAACGCTGACTACAAAACGCATCGCCGAAGGCGATACCTCCACCCTTTGAACCCTTTGAACCTTCTGAACCCTCACGCCGCAGGCGTGACCATAAGCCGCTGTCAAACTTAAGGACCCTCCGGCCTTTAGGCCAGTCCATCTTAAGAACCTTTCTCCTTGAAAATAGGTTATAATGAAGAAAACACATTACACGCAATACTCAATACTCAATACTCACAGTCTTTGATTTCATGGGGAGGTCAGGTATGGACGAGGAGGAAAGGCGCCGGCGGCGTGCGGAAAATGCATTGGGAGCTCTGGCAGCGGGGGCTTCGGTGGATGAATCGGTGCGGCGGCTGGCTGAGGTGTATCGGAAGCCTTTGGAGTATAGGGGGAACCGGAAGCTCTTTGACGACGGCATGGCGAAGCGGCTGGCGAAGGAGAATCTCTTTGCTTCGGGGAAGGCGGTGAAGGATCCCTATACGGGCAAGAAGCTGTTTCTTCGGAAGCAGGAGGCGAAGCTGGCCTATGGGAAGAAGTGGACGGAGCATCTGGCGGAGGCGGACCATGTGGAACCGGTGCACCGGATTTTTGAGGCCCATAAGGACGATGCCTGGGTCACCAATAGCGACATCAAGGATGCGGTGAACAGCCCGGAGAATCTGAAGACTATTTCCCGGAAGCTGAATAATGCGAAACGGGATCGGAGGAATTCGGATTTCTACGGTGATGACAGGTATCTGGCGGATAAGGATATCCACCTTTCCAAAGAGGCGAAGGAGCGGGCCTTGGAGGACGGCCGGCAGGCGCGCAGCCATGTGGACCGGTCCCTTACCTTGAAGGGGGCAGGAAATCTGGCCGCCGAGTTTCATAACGCCGGTGTAAAGGCCGCTGTCGGAGCAGCGGTGTTTTCGGGTGCCATGGCGGCGGTGGATAATATGGTGGCAGTGATTGAAGGGAAGAAGGAGCCCGGTGAAGCCATCAAAGACCTGGTGAAGGCGACGGGCACGGCGGCAGCCCTTTCCTATTTCGCCGGCGGCGCAGTGAGTGTCATTTCCCATAGCCTTTCGGCATCTTCCAATTCCCTGGCCCGCATGCTGGGACAGGCAGGTGTGCCGGGAAAGGTGGTGGCGGCGGTTCTTGCCACGGCAGGGATTATTAAAAATTATATCTATGGAAATATCACCGCTTCCGAGTGTATTGCCCAGCTGGGGGAAACGGGGATTGCCACGTCCACCGCGGCGGTCGGCATGTATGCGGGAGCTGTGTTGATACCGCTTCCTGTCATCGGTTCACTCATCGGCGGTATGGTGGGGTATATGCTGTCAGGAAAGGTGTTTACCGCATTGAGCGGCGCCCTGTCTTCGGCAAAACTGGCCCGAAAGGAGCGCATCCGCATCGAAAAGGAATGCGGGGAATCCATTCGCCGGATACAGGAGTACCGGCGGGAGCTGGATGAAATCACGGAGACATATTTCAAGGAAAACCGGAAGGCCTTCGATGAAGCCCTGGGGGATATGGTGTCGGGCCTGAAGCTGGGGGACGCAGACGGCTATATCCATGGGGCAGACAAAATCATTCAGCAGCTGGGAGGCAAAGTTTCCTATCATAATATGGATGAGTTTGATGAATTAATGAAGAGTGATACCATCATTAAATTATAAGGAGGTACATCATGCCTATTCCATTCATTCTTGGCGGTATTGCTGTGGCGGCCGGTCTTGTGGGAGCAAAGAAGGCGAAGGATGCCAGCGATAAAAATGCCCGGGCGAAACGAATCAACCGCAGAGCTGACGAAAAGTTTGAGAACGCAAAGAAAGCGCTCCTTGCTGCCCGGGACGAGGCAGGCAGGGCCCTGGAAAATCTGGGGCAGGCGAAGGCGGATATCCTTCATGGCAGTGTCACCCGTTTCGTGGATACCTTCGGAAAGATTCATCATGTGGAGCTCACCGGTTCTGCCGGAATGGACGAACTGGCAGAATTTACGGTGAACGAAGATGCCTTAAAGGAAATGGGGGAACTGGGCAGTCTTGCTTCGAAAATGGTTTCGGGCACGGTGGAAGGACTGGCTGCCGGAGGCCTCATGGCTTTCGGCGCCTACAGCGCCGCCGGCCTTCTGGGCACTGCCGGTACGGGAGCAGCCATTGCAGGTCTTTCGGGGGCGGCGGCCACCAATGCTACCCTGGCCCTCCTGGGAGGCGGCACCCTGGCGGCCGGAGGCCTTGGCATTGCAGGAGGCACCGCTGTGCTGGGCGGTCTGGTGGCAGGCCCTGCCATTGCGGTGATGGGTTTCATGATGGATGCCAAAGCCGATAAGAATCTGGACATAGCCAAGAGCAAACGGGCCAAAGCGGAAAAAGCGGAGGCGGAAATGAAGCTGGCCGGAGATGCCTGCCGGGCCATCGGGAAAAGGGCGAATATGTTCAGACATCTGATTTCTGAAATCGACCCTATTTTCAAGTCTCTCATCGGGAAGATGGAAGCGGTGGTGAAGGAAGAGGGCACAGACTATAGGGACTATGGCGAAGAAGAAAAGAAAACCATTGCCATGGCCCTTGCCACCGCCGGTGCCGTGAAGGCGGTGCTTGATACGCCGATTCTTACCAAAGAGGGGGCGGTGACAGAGGAGTCCCTTACGGCCTATAAAAAGGTGGAGGCCTTCCTGCCGAAGGTAGAGGGATAATGGATTTCCCCTGCCTGGCCTGCGGCCTCTGCTGCGAAAAGGCCCGGTACGTGAAAGAACTGAGGCCCTTTCTTGATGAAAAAGGACAGTGCTCCTTTTATGACAGGAAAAGCAGAAAATGCCGTATCTATGACTGCCGTCCCGCCATCTGCCATACGAAAGTCATGTATGAAAAAAGGTTTCGCGCCTTTATGACGGAAAAGGACTATATCCTGGCCAATCTTTCTGTGTGCCTGGCGCTGAACAGGGCCGCCGGGAATCGGGATAATGAGGAAAGAATCCGGAACATCATGGAAGAAATCGAGGAAAGGGCTGATTGAAACATGGAGGTCCTGGGGAGGCACTGGTGTCATTGGAGCATGGGGTTTCTTCTCTTGGCTCATTTATGGATACATCTGTGTTTACTTTGGATTCCTGAAAGGAGGATTTATGCGTAAAAAAACGATGGCCGACGGCATACTGGGCATTTCCATTGCCGCCGCCCTGGCATCGGCGCCATTTCAGGAAAGCAGTCTGGCTGCAGGAGCCTTGTTTCACCTTTCCTTTGCCGCTTCCGTAGGCGGCTTTGCAGACTGGTTCGGCGTCACTTCTCTTTTCAGGAAGCCCCTGGGCGTACCTTTTCGGACCAGCCTCATCTCCAAAAGCCGGGATAAAATCGTGGCCATGGCCAGAGACATGGTGACGGAGGAAATCCTCTCCGAATGGCGGCTGAAGAGGCTGCTGGTGAACCATGTGCCGTCAGCAGTGGTAGAGCGGTGGCTGAAGGAGCACCGGCAGGAACTCAGCCGTATCCTGACCGACGGTCTGGAGGCCGCCTTTTCCTCCCTCCACGAGGAATGGCTGTGGCAGATGGCAGGAAAGAGCCTTTCTGCTCTGCTGCCTGCCATCGACTGGGCTGCCATTCTGGCGTCGGTGATGCTTTCCTTTAAAAAGTATGAGAAAAAAGAAGCCCTTTCGGAGGCCCTGGCAGAGGAAGTACGCCATTTCCTGCAGGATGAGTTTACTTTGGAAGAAATAGGACATATTTACCACGCCGCCTGGGACCATTATGAGGCTCATGGGCCTTTGAATTTTCACCGCCTCTTCCGGAAGGCCGTAAAAGACAGGGATGAGGAATTCATCAAAGGCATTCAGAAAAAGATTTTTGACCTGGCTGGTACCCTGACTCATGAGGACAGCGAGGTAAGAAAGGCATTGGGCGAAAAGTTTGACAGACTGCTGGAAAGACTTTCCAACGACAGCCCCTGGAAACAGGAGCTGAACCGGAAAATTGCTCATATGGCAGAAACAGTGCTGGAAGAGAAAGGGAAGGATTTCTTCCTGAGTGAATGGCAGGCCCATCATGAAGAGCTGGCAGGCCTTCTGGCGGAGAAAATCCTACTGTACGCTGAAAACATGATGGAAGATGAGGGAAAACGGCGCCGCTTCGACGCCTGGCTCCTCTCCCTGGCGCTGCCCCATGTAAAGGAAATCCATGAGGCTGTATCATCGGTGGTGGAAAGAAAGCTTTCCCAGTACGACGGGAACACCATGGCCCGCCTTGCAGAGGAGACGGCGTCGGAAGAAGTGGCGGCCATTCGATTGAACGGCTCCCTCTTCGGCGCTCTGCTGGGTCTTACCTTTTTTGCAGCGGGGGTGATGATATGAAACGGTATCAGCGGGCCAACTTTCTCATGGCGGCTGCTTTCCTTCTCTTTCTTGTCACCTTTTGTCTCAGCCGCTGGAGTCCCTGGCAGAATGAGGCCTGGCTCTCTGTGCTCTATTTCCTGGCCCAGTCCTGCTTCATCGGCTGCGTGGCGGACTACATTGCGGTGGAAGCTCTTTTCCGGCGGCCCTTCCATCTGCCGGTGGGACGGCTTATCCCCAAAAGCAGGAAGCGGATTATTAGAAAGCTGGGCGAGGTCAACAGCACTCTCCTTTCCAGAGAAAACATGCTGAAAAAAGTGGAAAATTTTTCCGCTTCCCGTCTGGTGTTTGGCCGTCTTGAAAAAGAAGAAAATCGGAAAGGCCTGGAAAGAAATCTGGCGGAAAAAGCAGGGACCTGGTTCGTTTCCTTTGTCAAGGCCCATAAAAACGATGCCGCCGCCATGGCAAGAAAGGAAGGAGAAAAGAAGCTCTCTGCCTTCACGGCCTTTGTCAAAGGGAAGATTCTTTCCGAAATGAATCGGGAAGAGTGGCTTGACAAAATTCTGGAGGAAGCGGAAAAAAGGACCAGAGACGAGAGAAATAGAGAGGCCCTAGCCCGCTTTCTGGAGGACCGGGGGGATAAAGAAGAAAAGGGATTCTTCGGCTCCCTGGTCTATGGCCTTGGAAAATTTTTCGGCGCCATAGACTACGACAGCCTGGCAGATTCTGCCATGGATGCCCTGGGGGAAGAAATAGAAACCTGGAAGGAAAAAGACAATCCCTTCCGCAAGACCCTCCTTTCCGGCTGGGACAGCATGGTGAGACGGTTCCTGGAAGAAGAGGCCACGGAAAGAGCACTGGGGGATTTTGGCAGAATCCTCTTCGCTTCCTTTCCGGTGGAAGATAAAGTGGAAGAGGCGGTGGACCGTTTCATGGAAGAATGGGGAGAAGGCAGGGCCTTCCATGAAAAATTGGTTCCCCAGCTGGAAAATGCCCTGCACCACGCTATCACCGCCGCCGGCCATGACGAGGGCTTCCGAAAACGAATGGACCGATTCGCCAGAGACCTGGCCGTGGAAATCATCTCCTATGAACACGGCTGGCTGGCCCCTGCCATGACGGAAGTGCTGGAAAACTTCACAGACCGGGAGCTCAATGAATTTGTGGAATCCAAAGTATGGAGCGAACTGGAAGGCATCCGTATCAACGGCGCCCTGGTGGGCCTCCTGGCAGGCTGCGCCTTCTATGTGTTCCTCATGTGGGTATGGGTGCCCTTTGTGGGAAAATGGTAAATGAAGGCAGCGGTTCATGGCGGGATCAGGATTGGAAAGGAAATCCCGTAACCCGGGACACCTTAAAATTATCAGGCCCCTTTGGGGTTTCGGATTTTCTACGAAAATCCAGCTATCCTCCGACGCCAAAGCTCCTCTCTGTAAAAGGGGCTTTGGCGCTTTGTCATGCAGCCATGGTAAGACAAATGCAAGACCGTTACGATGACTTTATCATGATTGACCGAAGGGCTGTCGATAGCCCTCAGCCCCATAGGGACGTCAATCCTAAGAAACGGAAGCCCCTTGTCTACAGAGCTGGCGTCAAACGTCCCTTTTGAACCTTCAGAGTCCTCAGAGCCCTTTCTTTTCTGTTGCGTCTTATAAATTTTTTCTGTAATGAAAAAAGGTTTTTATAAAATCTGTCTTTTTCTAATGGTGTATAATTAATGGTGTAAGAAAAGGCCTTGCGAAAAGGCAGGAGGAAGAGAGCCGTGACGGATGAAGAAGAAACGGGTTTCTGTTATTGTGCTGATTCATGGTCCAAATCCCCGCGGGTGGGGTTTCCGATAGTCCAAAGGAGGAATTGATATGACTATAACTTATGTTCTTCAGGTTCTTCAGGCAATGGAAGATGGGAAAATTCAGGATCCAACCTATATCAAGGATCTGGAGGGTGAGCTTCATAAAGCATTCCGTCGTGTAAGAAGAAGACTGCTTCGCCTTCGCAGCCGCGCCCAGTATGAAATCGGTGAAATGGACCGGGCCAAGGTATCCGCTACTTCCAGCCATATGGAAGAATTTACCAAGTACTGCGCCATGATTCGCAATTTTAACATGAAAGACTGCGAAGGCCTTCCGGGAATTGAAAGCTTCCTGAAGGAAGGCTTTAAGGTCGATGATATGATTGCACGGGCAGATAAAATTGCCAGTCTGGAAGCGGTAAGCGCTGCTGCTTATTCTCCCATGGCCCTGGGATTTGGTATCCTGGACAGCTTTGCTATCCTGCCGAAGGTGAATATTGACAATAAACGTTTCCACAGCATGGATATGACCTACATTCATGAACTCATCGAAGAGCTAAAGAATTATCAGAACCATGTGAGAAAACTCACTGCCTCCATTGATGAAATTGGTCGGAAGGCCAGGGAAGAGGCAGACTGCCTCAATGATCTTCATGATTATTTCGTAGACGGCATTGATGATTTGAAAAACATTCTGGAAAGAAAAGGAGAAGACTGGAACCGCTATTCCCAGTCTGAAAAGATGCAGGTGGCCCGGGCTATCCAGTGCGCCCAGCTCATTACCATCCTCTTCCCCCATCTCTTGAATGACAAAGGAGAAGTGAGTGAGGAAAGCGAAAAGGCTATCGAAAAGGCAAAGAAGGCACTGGCTTTCCGGGATGCCTGAAAGAAGCGGAATAGGGCGGTAAGTGCGATTCTTTTTCCATAGAAACTTTTTATATGTTATAATCATATATAGATATATAGGGAATCGCTGGTTTATTTCCTGGAAATCATGAGGAAGAGCTGTAGGCAGATGTATATCTGCAGGCGGCTCTTTCATTCCTGTTTCCTTTATGCATTTCACTTATCAGTGCTTCCCGGTTTCGATAGATCATACTGATTGAAGGGGGAACGAGTCATGTCGATTTCTTTTATTCTGCGCATGATTGCAGGGGCAGTCAGCGGTAATTCCAATTCTGCCCGTCCGGAAAGCATCAACGGCGAAGTGGAAAGGGCCAGAAGAAGGGCTACGAAAAGAATCAACCGGGCCAAGGTCAGGGCCCAGGATGAACTGGGAGAGCTGGACCGTGTGAGAATCACCCTCATGTCCGGCGATATGAAAAAATTCACCAGCCTCTTTGCCCAGCTGAAAAATGTGGACTTCCACGACTGTGATACGCTGGCAGGACTGGAACATTTCAATAAGGAAAGAAAGAACTGGCGGGAAATGGAAAAACTTTCCGCTAAAGCCATGAGTGTGGTTACCCTGGCAGGTGCAGTGGATGCTGTCGGATTTGGCGCCGGCGTGCTGGATCAGTATGCCAAGGTACCGGAAATCAAAGGACTGGATGTGACCGGGGGAACAGAAGATGTGAATGCCCTGAAGGATATGAGCGCCCGTCTTCAGGAATTCCAGAAGGATGTGAAGAACATGTGCATCCGCATGCAGCTGGTCCGCCACGAAGCCAGAAAAGCGGAAGATGCGCTCCTCGACCTGTCCGATTACTTTGAAGATGGCATTGAAGATATCAAATCCATTCAGAATGATGCTGGCAATGACTGGAAGAAATACTCTTCAGCCCAGAAAATCTTAATCGGTCGTACGGCTCAGATTGCCCGCCTCATCCGCGCCCTTTCGGAAGTTCGTTTCCTTAATGATGACGCCACTTTGCGCCCTGAAATTCAGGAGTCTGTAGATGCAGCGGAAGAACTGCTGGACGAACTGGGAGCTTAATAACAGCCATAACAAATCGGCATCCCCTCCTTAGGAAGGGACGCCGATTTTTTTTGATCCGTGAGCTGTAGGAGTGGTCCGCTATCGGCTATCCACTGGCTGCATGGTTTCCATAGGAAGGAGGCTCTGGCACTTCGCCATGCAGCATTGATGACACAAGGGGATTTCCGCAGCGCAGGCTCCTTCCTATGCAAGGAGCTGAGCGAAGCCCTGTGGATAGGTCCGAAAATTTAAGGAGAACTGATGGCCCTGTTCTCCGCCGCTTTCAGCGGGATCCGGCACCCGCCGAAACCTCTTCCTTAACACCTCATATTCCTCTATGAAATCAGTACTCAATCAGCCAAATTTATTGTACAATATAATAAGGTGTTGAATCAGACAGGAGATGATAAGGGTTGAAGAGATTTCAAAAGTGGGCACTGGTCTTAGGGGTCTCTCTGGCTTTTTCCTGGGGAGGGATGGCCGAAGCTTTTGAGCCTTATTACCTGAATGGGGACAAGACCTATCCTATGATACAGAATACCGGTGGTATTTATAACGACGGTGCTACAGGCCTTTTTCTTGATTTATCTACTTTGACGGTGGAGGATGTCTTTGAAGACGGCCTTCAAACAAAGGTGAAAATAGTAGATGTGAAGTCTGCTCAAACCTATACGGAGAGCTGGATTCATGTACGCTACAGCGTGGATGGAAAGGCCTGGGCCCTGGGGCAGGATGGGCGCTGGCGGGAAATCCCTTCCAATACGGAAGATCCCGCAGCGCTGACGGTGTATTTCATCAGGCAGGCCATGACCGATGACAGTACCCGTGACCGGCTGTCCGGTGAAATTGACCAGATCATGGAGATAAAGAAAGACAATCCGGGCAAAACAGCACCGGATGATGCGATTCCCCTGATGGATGTACAGGCTCCGCCCGCACAAAACGGGGTGAAGGAAAAGGGCAGCGTTCAGAAAGGAAATGACGATGCCGATCAAGTGACCGTAACCATTACGGAAGCGCCGAAGGTGGAAATCACATCGACTCCGCCGCCGCAGGTGGATATTACATAAAAAGTATACATTATTTTTTTCGAGGTGTATGATGGCAAAAAGACATTACGAACTTCATGTAGCCGGCTGCACAAGGCAGCTTCCCATTCTGAATATTTCCGATAAATTGGCCATTGCGGGATTTGTTATCCTGGGAGATACGGAAATCGTTGAAAACTGTGCCAAAGAATTGGCTTCCAGGGTGCCAAAAGATACGGATATCATCATGACGGCAGAAACGAAGGGAATCCCTCTGGCTCACGAGCTGGCCAGTGTGCTGGGCATGAAGAAGTATATCGTAGCCAGGAAATCCGTGAAAGCCTATATGGAAAATCCCATCTGGGTGGAAGATGAATCCATTACCACTGCCGGTAAACAGCGTCTCTACCTTATGGATACGGATGTGGAACTCCTGAAGGGAAGAAATGTGCTCCTGGTGGATGATGTCATCAGTACCGGCGGATCCATGAAGGCCATGAAACAGCTGGCTGAAAAGGCAGGGGCCCATGTGGTGGGTGAAGCAGCCATTCTGGCAGAAGGGGATGCTGCTAAACGGAAAGATATTATCTATCTGGAACCGCTGCCCCTGTTTGATGCGGAATAAAACAGGGCCGCCGTGACACGCCCTGGCGGGCGTGAGGGTTGACGGCCCTGTGGACCGAAGGTTCTAAGGGTTCTGAAGATTGACGCGCCGCTGGCGCGAGGGTTGTGGTGGGCGGCTTCGCCGCCGGTTTGTAGAAAACAGCTTTAGTGGGTTAGTGCACTAGTGAGCTGGTAAAAACCAGACAACCGGGCTTTAGCCCGAGAAAAACAGGCAAACCGCCCTGACGGGCGTTGGAAAACCATACAACCGCGCCTTTGGCATCGGTCGGGCAATTCATAGGAAGGTCCTTTTATGTGCAGGCAAAGGACCAACTTTGCCCGACTTGTAGACCCTCTGCAGGGTCTCCACATTGGAAATGCACCCCTTTTGCCGCCTGCGGCGGCGTCTCCCCCGGAGGGGGAGATTTGCTCTATGAAAAACATAGAGTTACTTAAGTTAGCTCAAGGCTGAGCAGTGAATAAACTTCCCCCTCCGGGGGAAGTGGTGCGCAGCACCCAAAGGGGTGCATTTCCATCGGGCGAAGCCCGGCTTTACGGTTTTCGCTGCCTCTGGCAGCATATAAAATTCATCGCCAAAGGCGATACCTTTCCCCTGAGCAAAAGCGAACGCAACCCTGCTACACAACCCGCCGCCGTCAGGCGGCTAACCTGCGGCGCCAGCCGCTTTCCAAATGTGATATAATAAGGAATACATTGTTTACGTTACTGATATTGTCTCCACAGGAGGAAACAGATGAAACATCAGGAAATTGTTATGATTGTTGACTTTGGCGGCCAGTACGCCCAGCTCATCGCACGGCGTGTCCGCGAATGCGGCGTTTACTGCGAAATCCTGCCATACAACAAGAGCGCTGAGGAAATCCTTGCCCAGAATCCGAAGGGCATTATTTTCTCCGGCGGTCCATCCAGTGTTAATGCAGAAAATGCACCCCAGGTGGATCCCGGCGTGTTCAAAGCAGGAGTACCGATTCTGGGCATCTGCTACGGCATGCAGCTCATGGCTAAGGAACTGGGCGGTGAAGTATCGAAGCCTGAAAAACATGAATACGGCCACACTGATTTTTATCGCAACGGCAGCAGCGCCCTCTTTGAAGGCGTTTCCGAAAAGACCGCTGTATGGATGAGCCACGGCGACGCAGTGACCGATATGCCCGCCGGCTTTGGTCTCACCGGTCATACCGACCTCACGCCTACCGCAGCCATGGCCGATGAAGCCCGTCGTTTCTTCGGCGTACAGTTCCATCCGGAAGTAGTTCACACACCGGAAGGTACCACCATGCTGAAGAATTTCCTCTTCAAGATCTGCGAATGCAAAGGCGGCTGGTCCATGGGCAACTACATCGACATTGTCGTGGAAAACATCCGCGAAAAGGTTGGCAAACACAACGTCATCTGTGCCCTCTCCGGCGGCGTAGATTCCTCTGTAGCAGCCGTGCTGGTGCATAAAGCCATCGGCGAACAGCTCACCTGCGTCTTCGTAGACCACGGTTTCCTCCGCCTCGGCGAAGCAGAACAGGTAGTGGATACCTTCAAGAATAAATTCAACATGAAACTGGTGCACATCGACGCATCCAAGCATTTCATGTCCCTCTTGAAGGGCGTCACCGAACCGGAAAAGAAGCGTAAAACCATTGGCGCTGAATTCATTCATACCTTCCAGGAAGAAGCCAATAAGCTGGAAGACGTGAAATTCCTGGTACAGGGCACCCTGTATCCCGATGTGGTAGAGTCCGGTACCGCCACCGCTTCCACCATCAAATCCCACCACAATGTAGGCGGCCTTCCGAAGGATATGAAGTTCCAGCTCATTGAACCGCTCCGCGAACTCTTCAAGGATGAAGTCCGCGAACTGGGCCGTCAGCTGGGCCTGCCGGAAGAAGTGGTCAATCGTCAGCCATTCCCGGGACCGGGCCTGGCTATCCGTATCATCGGCGAAATCACACCGGAACGGCTGGATATCCTCCGCCGCGCTGATTTCATCGTAAGAGACGTCATTAAACAGCATGGCCTCTATAATGATATTTGGCAGTCCTTCGCCATCCTCCCCGCAGCTATCCGTTCCGTAGGCGTACAGGGCGACGAAAGAACCTACGACTACACCGTAGGCATCCGCGCTGTCACCTCCTCCGACGGCATGACGGCTGATTATTTCCGCTTCCCCTGGGAAGTGCTGGACGAAATGAGCCGCCGTATCTGCAACGAAGTGGCTGGAGTGAACAGAGTGGTCTACGACATCACCTCCAAGCCGCCGAGCACCATTGAATGGGAATAGTTGCAACAAGCCTCACAAATCGCTTAACCAAGCCATTTATGAGGCTTTCTTTTTTTCAAAAGTTCCAAAAGTGTACCAAAATACAATAGGTTTCACCTCGGACTCAACGCGGCTTTGCCGCAACGAACTCACTATCATATTACAACCATGTACCATTCGTCATAAATTCTGGCTGTACACGGGATTCACGCGGCCTTTTTTGCCCGTCAGGTACCGACCAGAGGAAGGCGCAGGGCGGTTGCCAAAACGGACAGCTGTAGCTGGACGCCTTGTTCAGGACGTCCCCTATGGAATCGCAGCCAGGCGATAAATGGGAACTCTGTTTACTGGCTACAAAAAATACACGGCCTCTGGCCTTGTGCGTAGGGGCCGTCCCGGTTAGGGCGGCCCGTTGTGAGATGCGGCCACAGCCCATTATGCTATAATGGCAGGTTTTTACGAGCCACGTCACTTTTTTCGGACTCTATGCGGCTTCGCCGTGACAAACTCACGATTGTCTTACGACCATGTGCCATTCGTCATAAATTCCGGCTATGCACAAATTTCAGGCGGCCTTTTTGGCCCGTCAGGTGCCGACCAGAGGAAGGCGCAGGGCGGTTGCCAAAACGGACAGCTGTAGCTGGACGCCTTGTTCAGGACGTCCCCTATGGAATCGCAGCCAGGCGATAAATGGGAACTCTGTTTACTGGCTACAAAAAATACACGGCCTCTGGCCTTGTGCGTAGGGGCCGTCCCGGACAGGGCGGCCCGCTGTGAGATTCAACCACATATTTTTTTGTGCCCAAAGCCCACCCTAAAAGTTAGGTCTGTTTTTTCTACGTCAGGACTCTTTCTTTCCTGATTTCCAGCAGGCCGCCTATATTCAAAAAAAGAGCATTTTATGAGACTCTCTGATGAGAGGTTCATAAAATGCTCTTTTTTTATAAAAAATTTTTCTATAACATTTTATTAATATATTGTTAATGCTAAATATTAATTATTTACAATAAAACGAATAAAGATGTATTAATAAATGAAGATAATAACAGCTGGTAATGACGATTCAAAAGCTTAATAAAGCCATTGAATAAGGAAAATAAGTGCTATAATAATATCAACAAATACACATATTATTTGTATAAAAATCTAAATAATGGAATAAGGCATATCGGAGAATATTACATGATATATACGGTGAAATCATTATAAGCAAAGGATGTGCAAAGTCATGGAAAAATATTTAAGGTCATTTGTAGCAAAACAAAACATTGCTACGTTGTCGTTTCGGAATTGGCTAAAAGTCACTGCAAAACGACAGAAAGTCGTACGGCAAGAAATAAAACAGCATTGACGGTGGCGGTGCTGCTGGCACTGGGGACGTTCTCGCCAATGATGATGCCAACAGCTGAAGCCTTAACTGTGCCAGATACTTGGGGCGGAAGTCAGAATTCAGCAACAGTTACAAAAGATGCAATCGTAGCGAGCGGCTCAATAGTGCTACGGGGGCTGCCGATGTCGTAGCTGACAGCTATGAAAATACAGCTATTGGAGAATACACGACGGTAGTCGGTGGCAGATCCAATCGGGCATTTGGTGATGAATCATCGACATCTATATGCAGTTGGTACAATGGAGGTAAGTGATGAAAAAAAGGTATATAGCCACTATTTTATTACTTTATTTGGCATGTGGACCGGTAATGGCTTTTGCAGCAAACCAAACGAAGGGCAGTACTGGCATTGTTATTGACGGAGATAATAATACCGTTTCCAGTTCGAATTCCATTACGCTTGGCAATGAGATTAGCTCTCTTGGCGGCGCTAATGTTGCTATCGGATACAAAAGCAAGGCAGGGAATCAGGAAAAACCACTAAATCCGAATAATGCGAATGGTGCAACTGCCGTTGGTACAGGATCCCAGGCAACTAACTATAGAGCAACGGCTCTTGGCGATTACACCGTTGCTTCTGGGACAGATTCTATTGGCATAGGGACAACAGCCAAGGCAACAGGTGATCGATCCATATCAGCAGGACTTTTATCACAGGCATCAGGCGTGAATGCCATCGCCATCGGGGATAAAACCGTATCGAGCAGTAATGACACGGTGGCCATTGGTGAAAGGGCAAGCGCAACGAGCAGCCAATCAATCGCCATTGGCAGTGCTTCATCCTCTTCCGGTTCCTATAGCGTGGCCATAGGGTTGAATGCAAAAGCGACGAATGGTTGGTCTGTTGCCTTGGGCAATAGTTCAGAAACCGCTGCAGCTGTTTCAACCAGCACCATGGCAGTCGGAGGAAAGACCTATCAGACGGCCGGTGGAGTTGCAATGAGTACGGTAAGTGTGGGGAATGAAGCAGTCAAGCGCACGATTACGAATGTTGCAGCCGGCCGTGTAACAGATTCTTCGACAGATGCCATAAACGGCAGTCAGTTATTTGCAATAAATCAGAGTGTTGATGCGAATGCCCAAAACATTGCAAAGGGAATGAATTTTGCTGCAGATACCGGGACTCCTTACACGGCACAGTTGGGCAGTACCGTTTCCATTAAAGGCGGGAAAAACCTGTCCACTTCGGTAGATAAGGGGTCCATTACCGTACATATGTCGGACACTCCTGTGTTTACGGCAGTAAAGGCAAGTACTATTACCGGCAATACAATTAAAGCGGGTGATACGGTTACACTCAGTCAGCAGGGCGCTGATATGGGGGGAACAAAATCACTCATTTGAAGGATGGCGATATTTCTCCTACTTCAACTGATGCAGTGAATGGAAGTCAGCTGTATAGCACAGAAAACCGAATTAATTTTTTGGACAGTCAGGTCAATCGTCTAGGCAGTCAGATTAATCGGGTAGGTGCAGGTGCTGCGGCTCTTGCCGGACTCCATCCTCTAGATTTTGATCCCGATGATAAATGGGACTTTGCAGCGGGGTATGGTAATTACAAAAATGCGAATGCAGTGGCTATTGGTGCCTATTATCGCCCAAATAAAGATGTCATGTTTAACGTGGGAGGTTCTTTCAGTGGTGGAGAAAACATGGTGAATGCAGGCATCAGCTGGAAATTTGGACAAAAGAACCATGTTTCTCGTTCGAGAGTTTCGGTGGTCAAAGATGTGCTGGCGTTGCAACAGCAGGTAGCTATTCTAACGAAAGAACTGGAAGCGTATAAGTCTATAATTGGTAATAACGGGAATGCGTCTATGAAGCGCAATATAAATTTCCCTGATGTGCCTGGAAACCATTGGGCGTATACTTATGTGCAGACCTTGGCAGATAAGGGATATCTGAAGGGCTATCCGGATGGCGAGTTTAAAGGCAATCGTGCCTTGACCCGTTATGAATATGCAGCCATCATCTATTGTGCGCTGCAGAACGGAGCACCTTCCGACGGAAATATGATAAGATCGATGGATGAATTTGGGACGGAAATTTCAAAAGCCAGAGAACTCGACCGCTTCCGGGTAGATAGGATTTCCGGTAAGGATAATGATCGAAAAAGTAAAATGAATGCAGATTCCTACTAATGACTTAAAGGGATCGTGCATGATGGTTTTCACTATCATGCACGGTCCCTTTTTCTTTGAAATACTATGGACAATCGCATAATCAATCAAAGCGCATAGTTGAAAACTTTGATTTTATAATTTTTCCGTTCGTCTTGAAAGGGTCTTATCGTCGAGGGCGTTATCGAAGTCCTGCAAGCGGCCGTCGGATTTCATCCGTTTAAACAAGGTCGTTACTCGGTCTTCCCCTTCCTCCAATCCTTCCTTAAATCCTTCTCTTTGTTCCTCCAGCAGCCATTGTTCCAATTCCCGACTCATGGTGAACACCTCCTTCATTTTTATGATATTGGTTGGATAGATGCCTCGTCACGCTGCTTTTCCTTTCTACATGCGGGAAACAACCTCATAGAGGTTTTGGGTACACTGCATGATGTCTATGTAAGAAATCTCATTGGCATAAGAATACTTCTGTTGATAAGATTTCCACATTTCCATTAAATGGAAATCCTGCTGAAGGGCAGAGATAATCTGAGGACCCGTAGTCAAAAGCAGCAGGGAACCGCGCTTCGTGCAGGTGGCATGAAAAGCATCTTTCAATAGCAACTGGTCGATTTTATCTTTATAGACACTGGTCAGCTCATATAAATCGTAGAAGTGGTGCTAGCATATAAATAGGACAAGTCAAACTGAGGTTTTCCATAAAGTGATAC
>OGOL01001870.1_pt1 | contig 18051 bp, 23 predicted proteins | sample 1552641 | NCBI WGS metagenome assembly OGOL01 (sample SAMEA2580140, study PRJEB22360) | human gut metagenome | biome: human gut; feature: human-associated habitat; material: faeces | place: Denmark | collected 2008/2010 | reverse complement strand
GCTCCTCGTTGTATTTGTCAATATGCTCCTGGTCGTAAAACAGGCGGTTGTGCCAGGTACGGACGGGAACGTAAAGATCGTTGTTGCCGCAGCTTAAGGCATATTTTGCGTTTTCAAACGCCCGGCCGAAAAAATTGCCGATTGTTCCGGCCCGGGCCGGGAGCGCAAACAGCGCCAAAAATGCAATAGTCAGTATTTTCTTTTTCATAATGCTTTCTTTTGGTTAAATGATTCTCCGATTTAATTACAAAAGGCGGCTGTTGTCAATCGCGGCTTTCACGAAAGCCACAAACAACGGGTGCGGGGCAAACGGCTTGGACTTCAGTTCCGGATGAAACTGCACGCCGACAAACCACGGATGCTCCGGCCGCTCGACTATTTCCGGAAGTTTACCGTCCGGAGATTTACCGGTTATTAGCATACCTGATTTGCGAAGTAAAGACTCATATTTGATATTTACCTCATAACGGTGCCGGTGCCGTTCGCTGATTTCGCCGCAGCCGTATATCGCGGCGGCTTTCGAGCCGGGCGCAAGCACGCAGGGATAGGCGCCGAGCCGCATGGTGCCGCCCAAGTCGCCGTTTTGGCTACGGATTTCCCGCGCGCCGTCCTTGTCCCATTCCGTCATCAGCCCGACCACGGCTTCGCATTCGGGATCCAGTTCCGTGCTGCCGGCGTTTTTAATGCCGGCTATGTTGCGCATGGTTTCGATTACCGCCATTTGCATGCCGAAACAAATGCCGAACCAGGGAATGCTGTTTTCCCGGGCATAGCGGACGGCGGCAATTTTGCCTTCGGTGCCGCGGCTGCCGAAACCTCCCGGCACCAGAATGCCGCTGACGTCCGAAAGATGTTCGGCGGCGCCGTCTTTTTCCACGTCTTCGGCATCCACCCATTTGATTTTGACTTTGAAACGGTTGGCAATGCCGCCGTGGGCGAGCGCTTCGTTTAAAGATTTGTAGGCTTCGAGCAGCTGATATTTGCCGACGACGGCGATCCGCACTTCTCCTTCCGGATTTTCCATCACTTCGGTAATTTGCCGCCACTTGTCCAGATCCGCTGCCGGGGCGTCCAGCCCGAAATATTTGCAGACTTCCGCATCCAGCCCTTCCCGGGAATAGGCCGTCGGCACGTGGTAAATGGACCGGGCGTCGAGCGCGGCGATCACCCTCTCCTCGCGCACGTTGCAGAACTGCGCGATTTTGCGTTTTTCGTTTTGGGGAATTTCCACTTGCGAACGGCACAGCAGAATATCGGGCTGAATGCCGTATTCCTGCAATTGTTTGACCGAATGCTGGGTCGGTTTGGTTTTCAGTTCTCCGGCGGTCGGAATATAGGGCAGCAGCGTCAGATGTACAAACATCGTCCGTTCGCGCCCGAGTTCATATGCCAGCTGGCGGATCGTTTCCAGATAAGGCTGCCCTTCAATGTCGCCGACGGTTCCCCCGATTTCGCACAAGACAAAATCTTCGTCCGTCAGGTCGGAAAGGATAAAGCTTTTGATTTCGTTGGTCACGTGCGGAATTACCTGAATGGTGGCGCCGAGGTAGTCGCCGCGGCGTTCCCTGTCGAGCACCCGTTGATAGATTTTGCCGGAAGTCACGCTGTCGTGCCGGGTGGCGGGAATGCCGGAAAAACGTTCGTAATGTCCCAAATCCAGATCGGCTTCGGTACCGTCGTCGGTTACGAAAACCTCACCGTGCTGACACGGGTTCATGGTGCCGGGGTCAACGTTAAGGTAGGGATCCAGCTTGCGCAGGCGGACCTTGAAGCCCCTTGCCTGCAGCACCGCTGCCAGCGAGGCGGAAGCCAGTCCTTTGCCCAAAGACGACACGACGCCGCCGGTGATAAAAATGAATTTCGTTTTCCGGTTCAAGTTCTCAGTCATGGTTTAAAAATTCCCGTAAATATAAAAAGTTTTCCGTATTTTAAAGTGACAAAGGCACCTTCGTTAAAAAAGGTGCCTTTTGATCGCCGCATTGCCGCGCATTTATTTTTCCGCTACCGGAGCGCTCGGTGCCGCAGGAGCCGCCGGTTCGGCAGGCGCCGCTTCGGCGGGGACGGAAGCTTCCGCCGCCGGCTTGTCGAGAATGGACCGGCCGACGGTGTTGCCGTGATCCTTGTAATAAAGGGAAAGCGACAGGCTGGTCAGAAAAAACAGCGTGGCCATAATCGCCGTCAGACGGGGCAGCAGATTGCCGGTGCCGCGGGCGGTCAGGAAATTGCCGGCGCCCGAACCGCCGCCGAGCCCGTCAAGGGCGCCGCCGCCGGAACGCTGCAGCAAAATCAGGGCAACCAGAAAAATGGCAACCAGCAGATGAACAACTAATAAAACCGTACTCATTCTATTTTGATCCTTATTGAAAATCTGTTAACAAACGGATTTGGCAATTGCCAGGAAATCCTGCGCTTTCAGGCTGGCGCCGCCGATCAGGGCACCGTCGACATCGGGCAGCGACAGAAATTCCTTGGCGTTGGAAGGTTTGACCGAACCGCCGTAAAGAATACGCATTTTGTTGGCAACGCCTTTGCCGAGCTTTTTCGCCAACACTTTGCGGACGGCCGCATGGACTTCTTCAACGTCTTCGGGAGTCGGGGTTTTGCCGGTGCCGATGGCCCAAACCGGCTCATAGGCGATGACGGTGTTGGCGGCGTCGGCGTTTTCCGGCACCGAACCCATAATCTGTTCGGCGCAGACTTCAATGGTCTTGCCTTCGTCGCGCTGTTTTTCCGTTTCGCCGATGCAAATAATTGTTTTTAAACCGTTCTCGTAAGCGGCAGCCGCTTTTTGGGCAACCAGCTCGCTGGTTTCAAAGTGGTCGGCGCGGCGTTCGGAATGGCCGAGAATAACGTAAGTGCAGCCGATATCCGTCAGCATGGCCGGGCTGATGTCGCCGGTGTGAGCGCCCTTGACCGCAAAATGGGCATCTTGCGCACCGAGCGCGACCTTGGCACCGCGCAGCGCTTTTTTAACCTGATAAAGCAGCGTAAACGGCGGACAAACAAGAAATTCGCATGCCGGTTTGCCCAGTTTCTTTACTTCGGCGGCAACTTCTCTGGCCAGCGCAACTCCGTCTTCGGAGAGGCCGTTCATTTTCCAGTTGCCGGCAATCATGATTTTTCTAGCCATTATTTTTTCCTTAAGATGTTTTAATGTTGCCGCAAAATTAGCATACTAAAAAAAACTTTTCAACATTAATATTTTGCAATTGCATATATTAAGAAATCTATTATATTCTACTGATCGGTTTAATAAAATAATATTGCAGGACATAATTTAAAATGATTACCAAGTTACGCAAGGCGCAGGATTCGTGGGTCGCAAAGAGCATTTTGGTGCTGACCGCGCTCAGTTTCATGTCTTTATTCGGAATTTCAGGCTACATCAACGGCGCTGCCGGCAATCGGGCGGTGATCAAAGTCAACGACCGCACGGTGAGCCAGCTTGATGTCAACCAGCAGCTGGATCAGGAAATCCGAACCGCGCAGAAACTGTTCGGCGACATTGAAATTACCGACGAAATCCGCAATCAGATGCTGGCCGGACTGGTGCAGCGGGACTTGAATTCCATGATCACCGAAGAAACGGCGGCGAAAAACAAAGTTTCCGTTAGCGACGCTCTGGTACGCAACATTATTTTCTCGCAGGTTCAGTTCCTGGACGATGACGGTCAGTTCAGCAGAGAGCGGCTGAACTATTTCCTTTCCCAGTCCAACTGGAGCGAACAGCAATATGTAGACACCATCCGCAGCGATCTGAAAAAGCAGTATCTGGTGCAGAATCCGGCGTCCGGTTTCAACGTTCCGGCAGTTCTGAAAAAATATGCGGCCGCAGCCGAAGCCCAGCGGAAAGTTTTCAAATACATATCCGTCGACGACAGGGACGCGGTGATTGACCGGGAAATTTCGGAAGAGGAAATCAACCAGTATTACAACGACTTCGGCACGGAATTTGTCGAGCCGGAAACCCGTGACGCCGAATTTGTCGTGCTCTCGACCGAAGACATTGCCAAACACATTGAAGTCACCGAAGACGAGATCGACGAATATTACAAAAGCAACCTGAGTCAATTCGTTACGCCGGAAACCCGCAACGTTCTGCAAATGCTGTTTGAAAACGAAGAAGATGCAAAGGCGGCCAAAGCCGCCCTCGACAACGGCGCCGACTTTTATCAGGTGGCACGTGAAAAAGCCGGGCAGACGGACGAGGAAACCAATCTTGAATATGTTTCCGAAGACATGCTGATCGGCGACGCCGGGGCGAAAGTGTTTGCCGCGGCGAAGAACGAGGCGGTTGGTCCGATACAGTCCGAACTCGGCTGGCATATCATGAAAGCAACCGACATTAAAGCCGGCTCCAAGGAAGACGAAAGCAAGGTAAAAAAGCAAATTGCGCAGACGATTGCCAACGAGAAGGTTTATGAGGTCGCTTATGACATCATAAACGGCATTGAAGACAAAATCGGAGCCGGCAGTTCGCTTGAAGAAATCGCCGAAGACATGGGCGTCAAAACCTATCGCGTCAAAGGCATGAAAGAGAACGGCGAAGCCGCTTCCCTGCCCGGTTCGTACGCTTCGGTCCTTACCGGTTCGGATTTCATAGACGCCGTATTTTCCTATAACAAAGGCGAAATTTCACAGGCGGTGGAAACCGACGAAGGCTTTGTCTTCGTCAAAGTCGACAACATTACCGACAGTCATCCGCAGTCGATTGAAACGGCGTTGCCCAAAATCAAAAAAATGTGGAGGGAAAACGAAAAATCCGCCATCACTCAGGAACTGATCAACGACGTGATGCACGACCTGGAAAGCGGAGACGACATCAGTGAAGCCGCCGGCCGTTATAATCTTAAAGTCGTAACCACGGAACCGTTGACCCGCAGCCAGAGCTTTGCCGGTTTGTCCCAGCCGCAGATGCTGGAGCTGTTTAACGACGCCGCCCGGACGCCGAAGCAGATTGATCGGGAAACGCAGCATATTATCGCCGTTGCCGGCAAAGATGCCGAACCGCGCAAGCTGTCGGCCGAGGAAACGGATATCATTGCCGGCCGGCTCAATCTGGACCTGACGCAGGAAGCTGCCGCCGCACTGATTGACAGCTACGGCAAAGATTACGACATACGGGTCAAATACCGTTTGCTGGGCTTGGCCGACTGAGCTGCCGCAAAAAGAAAAAGCCGCCCGCTTTTGCCGGCGGCTTTTTTATATACCGATCCCCCGGTTAGGCCGGGAGTTTTTTTTACAACAGGAAAAACGGTAAAAAAATCTGCCCTGCAAAAATCCGTTTAGCCGTTTTCTTTTTTACTACCCGTCAGCATAAACTGAAAACGGTTCGGCAGCGGAATCTCTCTATATATAAAAGCTCAGAAACGATCAGGGCGGAGAAATAACAAAACTGTTGAAAAAATATCGGAAACAACATTTTTCTGTTGCTTTTTACGGCAGTAAGAATATAAATAGAATACCTTTTGCGGGTATAATTCAATGGTAGAATGAGAGCTTCCCAAGCTTTTAATGCGGGTTCGATTCCCGTTACCCGCTCCAAATTTTCCACACAATCAATGCTGAGGGGATTGAACCTGGAAGGGCCGGAGGCGGCAGAATTTATATTGTTGACACTGCGTCGGTGCGGGTATAGTCTGATTTTATGAAAAAATGCTTTTATATAACCGCTATTGTCCTGTTTCTGGCGCTTCAGTTTTTTTCCTTAAATCATTTGTATGATTCGGGGCATTTTTTTGTACACGATTCAAACTGCGAGCAATGTCGGTTCCTGGATCAGTCCGGCAGTGCGGGTGTTCCCGACGAGATTGAACCGGAACAAGCTTTCGTTGTTTATCTGCCAATGCCGGAAACGAACGTTTTATCGGTTTATAAGCCGTGTTTTTTCGCCTATTTCGGTCAGGCGCCTCCATACCTGATTTAAATTATGTAAAATTTTGTCGTATCAATAATTTAAATCAGAAAGAAAAATGAATAATTTAAATGTTTACGGCGGTTTGACCGCCATAAATGATTTTCTTAATCCTGAAAATCATTTGACACCTCTTGTCGAATTACCCTCTTCTCTTAATCCTTTTTTGGCTGACGGAATTCATATTTATATCAAAATGCAGACCTTTCTTCCTTTGATGAACGTAAAATCCGTTCCGGCATACGAGATGTTGAAAAACGACGTCCAACCCAAACGCCGATTGGCAGAATCTTCTTCCGGAAATATGGCATTTTCATTGTCCGTCTTGAGCCGCTGTTTTGGTTATGAGAAGACGAGAGCCGTCATTTCGCACGAAACCAACCGGGAAAAGGTGCAGATGCTTTTACTGGCCGGTACGGAAATATGGGTTAATAAAGAACCGATCTGCCCCGACCCGCATTCGGATGAAAGCGGAATCCGCATTGCCGAAAAGACGGCTCACCGCTCCGGCTGGAAAAACCTCAATCAATATGCCAACCCGGATAATCCGGGCGGACATTATGAATTTTGCGGACAGCAAATCCTGAAACAATTAAACAACGACATCCGTATTTTCTGCACCTCTCTCGGCACCACGGGAAGCCTGTGCGGCATTGCCCGGGCATTAAAGAAGAAAACCGAAGCCCGGTGCATAGGTGTGGCAAGGAAACCAAACAATCCTGTTCCCGGTCCGAGGACCTTAAATTTGTTAAAAATGATAGATTTTGACTGGCGGCAGCAGACAGATGACGTTGTCGAAGAAGGGACAGTCCACGCCTATGACCAAAGCATGCGGTTGTGTCGCGCCGGAATCCTTGCCGGTCCGAGTACCGGGCTTGCGCTTGCCGGACTGTTGAAATATCTGCGTCGGGAAAAACTGAAAAACGATTTTGCCGGTCTGAAGAACGGCCGCCCTGAAATAAATTGCGTTATATTGGCCTGTGACTTGCCTTTTCTGTATTTGGACGAATATTTTAAATATCTCCCGCGCAAACGTTTTCCCAAAATCTTTCATCAGGAACTCTTGTCTGCCCGCATTGATTTTCAAAAGCCTCGCCGGCCGCAAACGGAAATTTCCGCCTCGGGAACGATCAAACTTGTTTTTGGCTGCGGTGCCGCCAGTCTGCAGCATAGGCTGAACGACGGAGAAAAAAGCGAAACAAACGCAAAAGCAATCATCATCGACATCCGAAACAAAGAGCTTTTTGCCGGCGGTCATATACCGTGCAGCATCAATATTGAAGAAAACACGCTGCTCAAAACGATGGACGAACGGTCGGAACAGATGCAGGACAAACAAATTGTTTTGGTTTGCGACTATGGCGAAAAGGCGTACTTCTATGCCCGTATCCTGAGGGACAAAGGATATGACTGTCGTTCCCTGCGCGGCGGGCTCGTCCGCTGGTCGGAGCTTAATTATCCGCGTATTTCCGCAACTTGTACGCTCGGGAGATGACGGATTATCCGCTTTTCCGGAATTCTTGTCGGCGGCATACCATGAAGTATCCGGAACCTGCAATCGCTGCAGTGGCAAAACGTCCGTATTCGCAGGCCGACATCGTTTTATAGAGAGATTGGCTGATAGTAACAACATTATGAAAACGCCGGTCGTCATTATAAGTGGCGTGATGAAGCATGCCGACCGTTTAACAGGCCGTATCATGACTTAGGAAACAGCGGATTTTGCGGCGCAGGGAATATTCCGGATTGCTTTTCGATAAAAAATGAAGTAAAATATCAACAGTTTTATTTATAAGGAAACGCCGATGGATCTCAAAGACAAACTCAGTCACAAATGGCGTCAAATGACGTTGATCGCAGGCGTTGTCCTGCTCTCGTCGATGACGGTGCAGGCTCAAAACACGTCCGAACAGAATCGAAAAGAAACGCCGAAAGCCTATTTCAGTCCCAAGCAACTGGCTTCCGCGTTGTCTGCCATCAATGCCGACGACAAACAAGCGGACATATTCCTGGAAGCTTATTTGCAGAAGCTTGACCCGCAGGGACAAATTTCTCCGGGCGATCTGGTTCAGGTTTTCAAGGAATCGGGAATAGACAAAGACGAAGCGGTAAAAATGTCGGAAGTTTTGCTGTCGCCGCAAAAGCAGCCTTCCTCCCGCGGCTATGACTTCGGTTCTTACGATCTCAGTTTCGCCATCGACGGCAACGGCAATCTTTCCTCTTTAATTTTCAACGGTGACAAAAAAATTGACGATCGCGACATTGATGCCGTGCATAAAGCCCGCTGCCGTCACCGCGGGTTGGCCGCGGACGATAACAGTGAACGTTTCCAATCGTCGCAATTGCTCGGCAAAATGTTGGTGCGGCAAGTGATTTTGGAAAAACGGGAAGACGGACGGGCGGTTCCGAACGGCGACAAATTCCTGCAAAATTTTGACCGAGAATTGCAGCAAAACGGTTTGGAAATAGGCCGGGACGGAAAATTGCACGGTATTGAAGCAAGCAAAAACAAACCTCTGCTGACGGAAAAAGACCTTTACAATCAGTATCTGATGAAAAGGCAGCAGGAGATGAAAAAGTTTTACGAATAGGGAATTTGCACTTGCTTCAAACGGCAACTTGTGTTAAGTGATGTTCTCTTAAACAATTATTCTAAATTTTTTTTGCAATGAAGTATCTGAAAATCAATGAACAACTGGAACTGTTGAAAAACAAACGGTTCGACGAGTTAATCGCGTACGCGAAGGAGCACAACCTCAACCAGAGAGTCGTTCAGGCCCTGCTCTCTCAGCTTAAAGAACTGACGGAAGAAAAGCAATCCGCTGTTTCCATTCATTAACGCAGATCAACATGCACCGCTTTTTTGCCGACGGCAAAAAAGCGGTTTTTTATATACCCAAAACCACGTGCCTGGCACATGGTTCTAAAGAGCTTACAGCTTGCGAATGAAAAACTCCTTTTATTGTAAAGAAGACGGTCCGGCAACAGTCGTATAGAAAAGTAAAGGAGTTTTAATGGCACGCACGACGTGAAATTCCAAAACACCATGTTGTCTTTGCCCCGAAATAGCACAGAAAGGCGTTTTGCGGCGGCCGTCGTCTGAAAATCAGAGCAGTATTCAGGGGACTATGTCGATATTACCGGAAAGAATATCCCAAAGACAGCCGGGTATATACGAAATCAACTTAAAGAAGATGCAAAGCAAAGTCAGTAACTATGGATCTTGCCCCGTTTACGGAGAGTCAAGTAATCTTTGCCCCGTCAAACCGTCATGTACCCTGAAGGCATTTGCCGGCACCTTGAGAGGGTATACCCGCGTATGAAACCCCGCCTTTACTCAGGCTGGTTCCTTTTTACCGGGCATTTGTTGATAAAGAGTTTATCGGGTTGAATTTTCAACCATCTGCGTTAACATCATACATATCATTTGCTGAGGAGAAGCGACATGGCTACGTTAAAACAGGTTTCGCAGGATTTTGACCGTTGTTTTCGGTACCGGCGTTTTCCTTCTTTCCGGCTGGCTCCTTTGATTATTCTGATTTTTTGCGGACTGGTGTTGCTGGGCAGTTTGTTTTTTGAATTTGATCAGAATGAACTTTTTTATTATCCGACCTGGAAATATTCTCTCTTTATCAAGCTGCTGCCAAAAATTGTGCTTCTCATTTGGATTGTTCGCTACAATATCCGTCATAAGGTACAGACCGCCGATAATGATTATAACAGGTTTTGGTATTTTGTTTCCTTTTTATTCCTGATTCTGTTTTTCGGTCTTCTTTTCTTTTTGTTCAAGGAGTGGGTCGGTTTGCTGGCAAATTTTGCAATAACTTCGCTTTCCGGTAAAGTTTCAATCGATGTTCTCTCGTTCTTTATTTTTTCGCTGCCGGCAATTATCGTTACCGCCTATTTTCAGCTGGTGATTTCAAACCAGATTACGCTGCTTATCGTCAACACTTTCGGGAGAAGAAAATGAAAAAAATATTGATCGCTTTATCCTTTATTATCTTTACCGCCGCCTGCGGACCGATCTGATGAACAGGTATTTGAGCTGTCTGCGCTTAAACGCCGTTTTGTTCTGCAAAATTTTTACCTGCGGATTCCTCGGTCAAAAGGATTATGCGGAAGGTTATGACAATGTTGCGGAAAATTACGACGACAACTGGCTTTGCCATATCAAGCCATGTACGCAAAACTTTCTCGACAGACTGCCGCCGCTGCAATCGGACAAACCGATTGTCGATCTCGGATGCGGAACGGGCTTTTCAACCGAATGGCTGACAAAACGCTATGATAACCCGGTCATGGGGGTTGACATCTCTGCCGGCATGTTGAAACAGGCCGCTAAAAAAATGCCGCAAACACAATTTGTTCATGCCGACATGCTGGATTATCTGCGGAAACTTCCGGCAGAAAGCCGGGCGATGATCTGCTCGGCATGGGCAATCGGCTATTCCGATCCGAAACGGATTGCCGAAGAAGCCTGCCGCGTTTTGGAAGCGAAAGGCGTTTTCGCCTTCATCGTCAATACGGCAGATACTTTGCCCAGAGTCTTTGACGCTTTCCGGCGTACCATGTACAATTATCCGCAAAAGGTGAAAAAACTGTTGTGGCCGAAGTTTCCCAAAGACTTTTCCTTCGTTGACGATAAGCGGTTTGAAACGCTTTATCAACATAAGGACAGCATGAAAATCCATCTCCGGGAAGAAGATTTTTCCGACTGGTTGTTCAAAACGGGCATTATGGCCGGTTTTGAAAAAGTATTGGATACGGATCTTTTCAAAAAGGAACTGAAAAAGAGCACCGCGGAACTCTGTCATCGTCACATTATCGGTATTTACAGGAAAAAATGAATGCTTGGAAAATTAAAACAGATAATTATGCTGCTGCGGATTATGGCCACCCCGCAAATAACCCGGCCGCCGCTTTCCGTTTTGCAGGAATTGCGCAAACGGGGCAAAAAGCGCCTGCCTTCCGCCGTTTGGCAGGAAATTGACGATAACCGGAAATTGAAAACCTCAACCTTCGCTTTTGCCCGTGAACTGCTTTCTTCGGAGTGTATTTCCCGTCATGACGGAAAGTATGTTGTCAATTCCTTTTTGCCTCCCTTCCCCGGCCGCGCGTATGAGCGGATGTTTACCAACCTTTTGTCCGGCCGGAAGCTTTCGCCGGTATCCGCTTATATCGCCGTCACCAAGGAATGCCCCTATAACTGCTGGCATTGCAGTTTCAAAGGCCACGTAAAACCCGATCTGCCGACCTCCCGGCAGCTTGTTCTCACTGACGATTTGTGCCGGCTGGGCGCAAGCATCATCGGATTTACCGGCGGCGAACCGCTGCAGCATAAAAACATTGCCGATCTGATAAAACGCGCGGCAACCGGCGGTGCGGCCGTTATATTGTTCACAACCGGTTGCGGGCTTGACGAGGAACGGGCGCGGAAATTGAAAAAAGCGGGATTATGGGCAATATGCTTCAGTCTTGACAGTTCCGAACCGGAGATCCATAACCGGCTTCGCGGCCGGAAAACGGCCTTTGATGAGGTGATGAGCGCCGTGAAGGCGGCTAAAGGCGCCGGTTTGTATACAATGGTTTCTTCTGTAGCCACTCCCCGTTTTATGCAGACGGAAGATTATCGCAATATTTATCAACTGGCGGTCAAACTGAAAGTAAACGAATATCGGATTGTTGAGGCAATGCCTTGCGGAAAGCTGCTTGACAATGATGAAACGGTTATTTCGGCCGAAGACGTCAAAACGCTGCGGGCTTTTCACCGGCAGATCAACAGCCGCTCTCCGCGAACCAAAGTATGCGCGTTTAATCAGATAGAGAGTCCGGAACTGTTCGGCTGCGGCGCCGGAACTCAGCATATGTTCATTGACAATGCTGGAGAAGTCTGTCCCTGCGACTTTACGCCTCTCAGTTTCGGTAATGTTGTGCGGGAGCCGCTCGAAACCGTTTGGCTGCGAATGAACGAAGCTTTTACGCTGCCGAGAAGACACTGCTTTATTCAGAAAAACCATCGTCTGATTGCCGAAAAAATCCGTGCCGATAATATGCGGGTGCCGCTTGACGTAAACAGCAGTCTGGAAATCTGCCGACAATGTCCGTTTGATGAAATGCCGGACTATTTCAAAACGGTATATAAGCCGTAATTGCATTCGTTCGACCCCGGCAAAGCCGTTTTTGCCGGGGTCGACTTTTCGCTTTTTACCGAATGTTTTTATCTGTTTCTTCTGTTTTGTTTCCTGCTGTTTCAAACAAAGAAGGAAAATGCGTTTTTATTTTTTCCTCAAGTTCCCTCTTCTTTTTTTCGTCTTTTATTCTGTCATATCTGTAGCTTAAGACGTTCAGAATTCCTTCATTGGTCAAACAGCTGCTACCGTCATTTTTGGTTACACTGTAGCCTTCTGCGGTTAAAAGTTCAACGGCATCATCAAGTGAATGGAAATTTTGTTCTTCCTGCCGTTCTTTTCTTAATTTTGCAAGCTCTTTTTCCTGCCTTTTGTTCAAGGCGGATTTCTGTTCCAGTTCGTTTAATATCTTTTCATATTTTGCAATATGTTTGCCGGCAGAGATGTTTTTCCCCTTAATCAGTTTATCCATTTGTTTTATCAGAGCCCGGCAATTTTCCTTCCACTGTTTTTCGTTAAGCCCCGAAATATTTTCCAGTTTTTCCGAAAATCCGTCTTTGTCAAATTTTTTGGCTTTGGCTGCGGTTAAAAGTGTGTTTCTTACGGTCATGTTATCCACCTCTCTGTAAAATAAAAAAATTATACTACATTCAATAATATTGTAAACCCGGTTCTCAAAGCTTTCGCGAATCTCCCGATTTCTCTCGTCCGGACAAAGATACGCTTATGGCAAAAAAAAGCCCTCACGGATGAGGGCTTTTTTATCTGGGGCGAACAAAGTCACAATTCCCAAACTTCTTTGACGCAAACTTTGTTCGCAGAATATGAGGATATAATGAAAATGTACAACCATATCCTCACATTCCAAGAACATCTGCAAGCTATGTAAGCGGCGATAGTATAGAAATTGAAAAGTTAGTTTTGTAAATAGCCGATAAATCATACCTGTGCCAAAAATTAGCCTCATCAAGCCAAGTAATCACTATGTCTATATCATCACCATTTTTTACTCGGTTATAAAAAGCAAATCCTACTCGGTAGACATTGTTGGGCTTTTTTACAAAGGTTACACCAGCTTTTCTTAAAATTCCTTGCTTCCAGTGCTGCTTTATACTCAAAGGAAAGTCAAAATCAATACTTTTATCGGCTTCCAAGAAATCCCCCAATGGTATCTCAGGGCAAAATATAACCTCTTTTGTCGTAAGTCCCTTGCAAAAACACTTTATTTTCTCGTAAGGCAACGGGCGCAAACCTTTTCTTAAAATATCATCAAGACGACAGTTGAAATTTCTATCCAGTTCTCCATCAAGCATTTTCAGGTGAAAAGGCTTATTAGGGTTATCAAACAAAAACTTCATAATCTTTCTCGTATTGTTACTACCTCTGTCCTTCCTTTTTTCATCATTAACGCCTCGAAGAATAAATCTAAGGCCAGCCACATTCAGAAGCAAATTATTGCTTATATCATCATACTCCAAAGAAACTGTCGGATTATTTATTTCAATAACCTTACCATCCGCTAAATCACTAAATTTTAACATTATTTTCATTCTCCATTTTGTTAAATAAATCTTGTTGTAGGAGAAATTTAGAATAAAAAAATAGCCAAACACTCCTTCGAATGTTTGACATCTATATTTTAGATGGAGATGTAAAAACTCGGAACCAACATCAATTCCTTATAAGCAGACACCATCATCAGATTAACTCTGATTAAATTACCACATAACACAACATTCACCAATTGTCAATAAAATGACATTATCGATTCTCATTATTTTCCTGACCGGGCAATAAGAGCCTTCATTTTTGATGTGTCATTTATCATATTTTTAGTAATACCGATTGCCTGACTGAAAAATAAGTTTTTATAAAATCAGAATTTTAATTGAATTTTACCGAAAATATTTTATAGTCAAAATAGGTAGTTGTTTATCTCTACTAAGAACCAGAGATGGTTCGGAGCTGTCGAAAGCTCTATCGTCTTCGGTGTTAGGATATAACATCGTAATATTATCAGTCGGTAGAATCTAGACTGGTAGTAGATATATCCCCGATTCATAGCAATATGGTCGGGGAGCTTTTAGCGTATGTTCAAAGCCTCGGCTGAAAGGCTAAAAGAATCATTTAAGACGATATGATTTTCGAACTCTCCGGCCGCCTCTAATCAGGCGGTTTTTTGTTAGGGATAAAGAATACTGCAAAGTAACTTTATAGGAGATTCGATATGCCAAACACCAAAAACATAGCCAGCGCCATACAAAAAGGCTCAAATGTTTATGTGTACAATGAAAAAGGTGTACACCTTTTTAACCGAGCTGGAGATTTAGTCGGTTTTACATCAACAACCGTTACCGTCAAAAAAGGCAGTTCCATAGTATGTTATGACGCAACAGGCAAGACCTTGTTTACTCGTTCAGCTAAGTAAAGGAATTATCACTATGGCAACACACGATATAAAATTTTCTATTCCCGAAAAAGATTTAGGAAACGTAGACATCTCTTTTTCTATCAAAGAGGACGGGAAACAGCTTGGTACACTGGACATCTCCAAAGGTGGTGTCGATTGGTATCCCAAAAATGCTAAGGTGGCAAAAAGCTTTAGTTGGTCGAAATTGGCAGAATTATTAAACGAAAGGAATTCGTAATTATGAGTAATATTAAAGAATTGATAGGTAAAACCAAAAATTTCATAGAATGGATATTCGGTGCCGGAGTATTAATTGCAGCAATAAGTTATGGAATCTTAAATTACAGCACAAATTATGAAGAAGACCGATTAAAATTAGCAAAAGATATCCTCAGAAAAACAATGCGTGTCGGTTTAGAATTTGAGGGCACTAAAGTTTCAGAAGATATGTTAGATGTTGCTATGACGGCGTTTCAAAATAAAAATAAGGCAGAATGTAAAAATTCCGTTATTTATTACGCTTTTTCAGCCGATTCCGATATAATTTGGATAAAAACAGAAAAATCCGGAGATATGATTTCTGCCGAGGTAATGACAGAAGAACTACCCAAAGATTGTACGTTATATGAAAAATCCGACAACAAATGGAAAAAAATCGAGCATATTAACAAAACAGAACAACAGTCAACCACGACTCAAAAGGACAATAATATTACTTATTCTTCTTGTGACGGTATGGCCGTAAATTTGGCTGTTGATACTGGGTGCAAATATGACAATGATACAATCAAAGTAGAAATTCAGAGCGAAAATACTTCACAGACCCAATCGCTGTATAGTCAACGTTTTTGTGTAAAAGGTAATGTTTTGACCTTATTAATGGGGAAAGCAGAGCCTTTTGAGAATGATGAAACAGCATTCCACTCATTACCCCAAGTACATCCGCAAAATATAAACTGCCCCAAACTTATAGAATGGTTAGACAATTACGGAGGTATGACAATGGGAATTGATGACGATGAAGAACCTTTATATTTAGGGGGAAGAGTCGGATAATATGAATGACAAAACTAAAGAAAAAATTTTGCTTGTCAAAGATGTCGACATAGAAAAAACAACCGCAGATAAAACCAAACACGAAAAAATTACGAATATTCTAACGGCTGTCTGGGGCTTATTGACTTTATTGTTAGGGATAAAGATCAATAGTCTTGGAGAAAATATGACTAGTGAAACATTTAAAATGATGTCTGACGTTACAGATGTTCTACTATTTGTATTTAATATGTTAGCTGCAAGTGGAATAACGGCTGTCGTTATGTTCATACCCTCATTATTTTTCTCAAACCGTTGGGAATTATTCAACTTATGGGGCAAGCGGATAATCAAAATCATAAAATATATGATAATTTTCATACCAATTTATTTCTTAATATCTTGTATTTTCGGTTTAGGAGATGTTGGAAATATGCTTTTTAACAGTTAAAAGAAAGGACTGATTTAATGAAACATTTTATTTTAATCTTATTAATGTGTAGCGTTGTAACAACTGTAGAAGCCAGAGATAAATGGAAACCAAAATATAACGAAGAACTTATACAGATGTATGAGGAAAATGAAAAGTTAAAAGAAGATATGGCTGCCGAATATTGGAAAGCTGTAAAAAAAGAATTAAAAGAATTGAATACACCTCAAGGTCAAGCAAGACAAAAAAAGGCTAAAATACAAAAAGGACTTGAGATTTGCAGGTCTCAGCTTTTTGAGCCTTTAGAAGGAAAAGCGACCCCAACAGGACAAATATACAAATATCAGCACGAAACAGAAGGAGGCGAATTATATTATTTAGGAGAGACCACACAATGGAGTTACTTGATGCCAATTATTTTTATTCCATTTAAGTCAACACATAAAATATATTGCCGACCTGTAGAAGGAGTATCTGTAGATGGTACAATTGCAACAGAAAAAAGTTGGATATCATCTTATTCTTTGGTCAATCGGCAACCAGGAAAATCTATCATTTATTTCACACCAAAAACAAAATAATTGTTTAACTTTTTTACATTCATACCTTGCGGCTGATTGGTTGCAGGGTATTTTTTATGCTTTGATAAATTCGTGACATTTATTCGGGTGTGGACTGTACGGACATTTCCCGCCGTGGGGTTTGGGGGCTTGTTTACCGCAGTAACGGCAGACATAGCCCTTTTTATTCAACTGTTCCCGGAGCTTTTTCATCTCCAGTCGGAAAACTGCCAGTAAGTTGGCAATATTTATTTCTTCATTCGGGTCTGTTAATTTTTTCATCGGTAATAAACTCCTGATATATTGTTTTTTATACAACTAAATTATCAACTAATTACCTGATTTTGCACAATATTTTACTTGCAATTTGTAGTAGAATATGTTATATTTAATCATAATAAAAATTGATTCGATTCGTTTTTATTATAAATCACAAAATATACAAAACCGTGTACAAAGCTGTTTTTTAGCAAGGGCAGCAAAGGTTTTGTATGTTTGAAAGTGAGGTGTAATATGCGATTTCTAACTAACAAACTCGAAATAAGTCAGTTAGAGTCAATTACATCTCAATCCAACAATCGGAGCTTCACCAAGTGTGAGGCTCTTTTTTTTATTTTAAAGGCGAGAAAATGAATATTGAAAAAATAAGACAGTTAAACGATTCGTTTCGCAAGTCATTTAATGGTGGACGGGTGGTTCTTACTCGTTATGTGCAATCTTTACCAGATGATGACCGAAAAGAACTTTTAAAACAAGTTCAGGAGTTTGAAAATTTTACCGAGGACAACGACCCTTACGGCGAACACGACTTCGGTGCAATAAATTTCAAAAATGATACATACTTCTGGAAAATCGACTATTACGACACCGATTATAATTATTTCAGCCCCGACCCCAGCGATCCAAACGTTACCAATCGGGTCTTAACCATAATGAGAGGGGACGAATATTGACGGCGGTCATCAATCAAGGGTTCACCTATTTATGTGGATGTTTTGCAAGTGTCATATCCACCACAAAAGCCGTAAATGGAATAAAGCACCTCAAAACCGATTACCAAAGGGAACTCCTGCATATGCTTTATGAACATTTAGACAATTGCCGAGAACTGCTTGAGGTTCACAAAACAGGAACAACCAATGCACAACTGGAAGACTACCTTTTTTGCATTGGTGAAAAGTTAAAGATTGATTTCGGTATATCAATTAAGGTTTCCCGTCCTCTGTTAAGAAAAAAAATATCGGTTGATGAATTGATAGACCAGATTAAACGATATTCAGAAATGCCTGACACTACCGTTTTAATCGGTCTAGAGGGCAAATATTCGCACTGGACAACCGTTGACAAGGTTAGGAGTTCAATCAAACTCCTTGACAGCGGCAGTATAAAACAAATCCCCATCCGTAACATTCCGCAAATTCACCAAATCAGCAAGAATGACGTGTATGTTATCAAAGCGAGGGTATGCAAATGAAGTATACCGCATTTTCACAGATGATTTTATGTGCAATCGACATCAAAAACACGATTTATTGCACAGATGTAAACCAAAGTTATAAATATCAATTTCACAC
>OGOL01001864.1_pt1 | contig 18097 bp, 8 predicted proteins | sample 1552641 | NCBI WGS metagenome assembly OGOL01 (sample SAMEA2580140, study PRJEB22360) | human gut metagenome | biome: human gut; feature: human-associated habitat; material: faeces | place: Denmark | collected 2008/2010 | reverse complement strand
TGCTGTATTTCTTCCTGTCAGTTCCTCCCTGCCGTTTTCTGAAACTGTCCTGTCATAATGGTTGACCTGTCCGTCTGCCTGGCGCACCCTGACGGCTCCGTTCTCTTCTTTTTCGATGGCTGTCTGGTAATTATGCAAAAAGCAGTCTCCAAGCACACCGCTGCGGCGGTCCTTGGAATTATAATAACGGTGGAACGATAACGGTATCTCCCCTCCCACTTTTAAGTCTTCATGCTCATAGATGAAGTTTCCGGTGCTCAGGTTGACCGGGTCTTCGCTGTTCATGCAGCCCTCTGCCTCAGTTCCGAGCATTTTTTCCTCGACTGCCCTCTCAGCCGTCGCCCTGGCATTGCGTATGTTCTCGACATCTGCATCCAGAACACCCTTCATCCTTCCCATGTCCATGTTCCCTCCATTCGGGTCAATGGCACTGGCAAGGTCTCTGATCAGTTTTATGATGTCATCCCCACAGGCTGCCTCACTTCCTGCGATGCTGAGGTATCTGGTATCCACTGCCTGCACGTTCGAAAAGATCTCCCCGATCTGCTTTGCTGTGGTGTTATTTTTATCGAGTACTTTTTTATGGTAGGTGTCTACGTCATTGACATAGTTCTGGATGCTGAGCTGTCCGAGCCAGCTTTGTATGGTCAGTCCGGCATCTCCAAACCAGTCTTTTACCCTGTCCCAGGTACCGTCTGCCGTCACTTCGTCAACATACTTTAAAAGTTTTTGTTTTGCTTCGTCCGAAAAATCTCTAAACATCTCTTTCCTCCCCATATTGCTTTATCTAAATAAACATGTATGACACTTTTTCTATCCCATTTAACTGTGCAAGTTGTCTTGCAGTTAACAATGGGGTACTCACTTCATCAATATATTCCCTGATGGAAAACTCTGACTGTAATCCCGACTGAACATATTGGTTGTCTCTTGTTTCACTGTATTTGTTACAAATGACCATGTATTTTTCATGATCTCCGAAATCAAGGCACTCTGTGATATAGCGCATTTTGTTCGTTGAGACATCATCCTGTAACGTAATAAGCATCACTTTATCAGAATCCTGCAGTAACTGTATTCTCCATCTGCTATATCCTGCTTCCACATCCACAATAATAAAGTCATAATCTCCACTGTCTTTCGCTGACTGTATTAATTTTCGATAGATTGTAAAATCAAGATTTCTTGCATCGAGCGTTGATTTAAATGGAGGCAGATATGTAAATCCTTCTTTTCTTAATGTAAAACGAACATTCTGATACATATGTTCCTGTTCATTTTTCATGACACGATATCCTTCATTCGGCATACCGGTTTTGTTTTCAAGATAATAAGAAAAATCCTGCACAGATTCTGTATTTACGTAGAAAACTCTCTTATGTTTTTCTGACAGACACCGTGCAAGTCCGACAGATAATGCTGTCTTTCCTGTTCCCCCGATTGCAGAATAAAAAGAAATGATCTGTGTCTTATGTTCCTGTGTCTGTGATTCCGTCAGCCGATCCCTGCTCTGATAAGTCAGTTCATTGAAAAGTTCCCTGATACCCAGATATTTATACACTCTGTTTACAGACAAATCCTCCGTGCTTCCATTCTCCTGTTCTTCTGCTAACACACACAGATTGGAAATGTTATGCCTTTGAAGTCCTGTTGAATATAGTGCTTCTGAAACAGCCAGGATTTCCACCGAAACAGGTGTCTCAAAACGTTGTTCAAAATAGACCGGATCAGATATGATTTCTAACTCTATCTGGTCATCAAACTCTTCCAAAAATTTTCTTTCCAGATTCTGCAGATACAGCTCATCTGTATCTGCAATAATGATTAATGGCTTACTCATTTTTTTATCCTCGTACTATAAATTCTGCATTTGCAATTCTCAGCTGACTTCTGTCTGAAATAGGCTCTGGCACATTTGGCTGTATTCTTTTTCCATTAACATAAGTACCATTGGAGCTTCCCATATCCACTACAAAATAGCTGCCATTCTGCCTTACGATTTTGCAATGAACTCTGCTGACCGCATTATTTCCTGTTATCACACCCTGAACTCTTTCTCTGCTTTTTCCTATCAGGAATTCATTTTCACAAACAACAAAGTGAAACTGCCCATCTATGGATTGTATTGATATCTGATTCATGTCCGGCATATCCACTATCTTTTTCTGCCCAATATTGGGATCTGCAGAAGTATTTTTTGTATTTCTATGCATTACAGGTTTTTCCGCCTGTATACGTGTACTAATGTCATGAAGTTTTAATGTTCCATCCTCCAACGCATCTATCACCTGACGCATTTTCGGATGATCCATCATTCCTATCCGTTCTATTTTCTGCACCAGCTGAGCCTTTATTTCATTGTCAAATTCATTTTTATTTTTATGAACACCCGTTATATTTACAGGCAAATAAATGATCTTCACATTATTCGTGCCAGACTCTACATATATATGGCTAAGGCGATTATCAATACATGCCATATTTAAAAATCCAAGATTTTCAATCTGAATTAAAGCTTCGAGCAGACTGCGAATCGCATTTAAGATCGTATCCATATCCGAAGATGCAATGTAATCCTCCAGTGATGTATATTCTCTTGTGAAATAAATTAGTTTTATTTTTCCATTATATTTGATTCTATGACACCTTAACAGGTTGGCATTTTCCTGATTCTGCATCACTTTATAGCCAACGTCATAAAAGATCTCATTATTTTCCAATAAGTAGGCAGTGTCTTCAGTGTCTTGAATTTCTGTCAATTTATCTGCAAAGTACTCGTCCATTTTTTCACTTCCTAATCAAAATAAAATGTAAATTCTTCATCTGCAATCTGAATACTGTCATGATCCGAAAGCACATAAGAATTTTCAGCATCCAGCATTTCTCCATTCAGATATGTATGGTTCGTTGAACCTTTATCCATAAGATAATAAGTTCCATTTATCCGCTCAATTACCGCATGTCTACGGCTGACCGCCTTATTATTTATTATTGTAAAATCATTTTCTTTTTCCTTACCGATATTAAAAATATTTTTTCTGACAGTCACGCTCTCCCCTGTGCTGATTCTCTCTAAAATTGGATATCTTTCCTCCTGCTGCAAAAGAGTTGTGTCTCCCTCGTCATCCTCCTGCTGTGTCAAAAGGGTTGTACCGCTTTCATCCTCCTCCATCAGTAATGTCGTTCCACCTTCATCGTTACTGTCACTGTGATAATGTCTTTCATAGGATGAACGGTCATTTGTGATGTAACCGCTTTTTCCCGTCTCTGCTTTTACGATTTTCCGGAATGCCTGTGGACATTTTTCGCGGATATATCTCTCAATGTCCTCTATTTTATAATTCTTTGTATCATTGAGGAATACCTGGAATTCCTTCAGAAACTGCTCTGGCTCTTTGCCATATCTGCCTGCATACTGTACGGTATCTGCAAGAAACGCATAAACATTTCCGCTCGTAATTCTGCTATTGATCGGCTGATATACAAAGAACACTTCCCTGGTTCTTTCACATACAAACACCATTTCCGTCTGTAACATGAGATTATGCAGATACAACCCATTCATTTCAATTTTTTTAGTCATCTCAATTGTCTGCGCCACAAGCAGAAAAAACGTTTCTTCATCCACACCCTTTTTCAGATATGATATAAGAGGTACCACATCTGGTGCCGTATAGATAATTGTCTTTTTTCCTTCCTGCCTCGGTCTGAAACAGCCGCGGAAAATCTGCTGTTCAAAAATATTGATTTCCCGCTCATTAATCTGTTCCCCAAATGATAACTTACTTTTAATCGTAACTATATTTCCCTTTGAAACTATGCGATACTTTGCCATATCTCTCAGTCCTTTTTTTATTTTCTCTTACGTCTTATTTTGATACGTCCGCTTCGCAGTGCGATCGCTGCACCGACGCCACCGCCTGTTACTACTGTTGCACCCGCAATAGAACCTGCAAACAATGGCTTATTGTTATACCAACGGATGAATGTGTTGGTTGTTACAAGAATTCCATTTAAGACATAGTTTGTTTTATTGCCAGCTGCATCCACAGCCATAATTGTGACATCCTGTTTTTTCGTATTGTTTGGGATATTGAACTGATAGTTTTCACCATCCACTGTATAATCACATTTTTTATCACCAATATAAATCTCAACACTATCTAATACCAGGTTGTCGTTGACTGTCACATTCGCTGCTTTCGTATCCACAGGATACTGGGCATTACTCTCAACATCAATCGGAATAACGACAGGAGCTGTTTTGTCAACACCGAATGAAATCTCTGCTTCTTTGGATTCATCAATGTTCTCATTGACATTTCCTGCAATATCCTCTGAATACAGTGTTACAATGTAACGTCCATCCCCGGCAAAAAGAGACTTGTTGATGGTGTAATCATACTGATACCATTGTCCGTTTCCACCAGATTCCTGTACCTGATAATCGATACCTTCTTCTAATGTTCTCGGTGTTCCGTTTGTATCTACTACTACTTTGATTTTGTCATGTTCCAGACTGTCTACGTTCACTTCTTGTAACTTGACATCAATCTCGTTCTGAATATAAGTTCCTTCAATATCCTTTAAGGTCTGATCAAACACGTAAACTGATCCGAAGCGATTTACGGAGAACGTAACTGTTGCATTGCTCTCATTTCCAGCCATATCGGTCAATGTGGCATTTATCGTATAGATGTCGTCATAGCTTTGCTCTTTCGGGAAGTTCTGGAATGTAAATGTCTCTCCATTTCCCTGATTCGTATAAGAGCCTTCCGGTGCCACACTTCCCTGATTTGCACCAACCAGTTCAATGTTCACACCATTGGTATCAAAGTTTGTATCTGACATTACGATCTGTGGAATAACATCTCCATTATTTGCCGAATAATCTTCGACACCAACAATTTCAATTTCCGGTTCAGTGAGATCCACATAGTACTCTTCCCCTGTATAGGTTTCAGCTATGTTTCCTGCCATGTCCGTGTATTCCACATTAAAATTGTATAAACCATCTGTACCACATGTAATGGTCGCGGTATGAACATCTCCATTTCCGGTAAATCCGCCAGACTGTGGGAATGAGATTCCTGCTCCGTTATCAGTTGCTGTTCCTGTTATCCTTACCCTGTTTTCAGAGAAATTATGTTCTTCAATCTGAATCGTTGCTGTACGCGCTGCTGCATAATAATTGCCATTGACTGCATTATTGTTGTCATAAGTAACCGTAATCACCGGACGGGTTTTATCGATGGTAAAATCATCTGCTTTTACTGTCTCTGCCTGATTTGCTGCCTTATCCTTTCCACTGACAGAAAGCGTATAATCACCATCTTCTGCAAATGTAATGGTTGCAGTACTTACACTCTGATCCGGGTTTTCCGTATTTTCGGTTGTCTGCCATGCTGACAACTCAGGAATTACACCATCTGTATTGGTAATATCTGCCTTAAAATCTGCCGCCTCAAAGTTACGTTCTGTAACTGTAATGGTAGCAACTCTGTTCTCTTTGAACATGGTTGTATTTTCAGCATCTGGTGTCTCATTATCAAATGCAATTTTGATTTCCGGTTTTGTCTTATCAATACTGAATATCAGTTCGTCTTCTGATGTATTTCCTGCACGGTCTGTCATTTTGATATGCATTTTTATCTCATTGCTGTTATTTTTTACAGTGAATGACTTTTTCAGTTCTGTAACAAGGTTTTTGTCTTTCTTTGTCTGACTCCAGCCATCCGCATTTCCACTGGAAAATGCACCCTGATTACTGATCTCCACATTTCCTGACTGATTGTTTTCTTTATCATAAGGCGATTCCACTGTCCATTCCACAGAACGGATTCCCGAAAATGTATCTGTCACTGTAACATCTACCGTTACATCTTTTTCATACAGTTCATTTCCCTTTGCATCCTTGCTTGCAGCTGCCGCCTTGTTAAAATCAATATGTTTCTCACGGGCATGCTGCTCGGCTGTTTCAATGATCAGACTGCTCGGTGTCACATATCTTTCTTCGCGATTATTTAACATATCGTAAGCGCAGGCATAAATCTGTCCTTTAAATCCTGCCTGAACCACAAATGTCACTTTTCCTTCTGCATCTGCCTGTACAATCTGCTCACTGCTTTTTGTTCCATTGGCATCTACCGTATAATAGTGGATTTCCTTTACACCGGAATCCCCTTCTTTGGAGCCGTCCGTAGCCGTTACAGTCACCTTTGTATTTTCCACAAAATAATAACCATAATCCGTCTCTGTATAAGAAACACTTCCATCTGCTTCTTTATTTCCTGCTGCTTCCATATCAATGCTTAAAATTTCCGGAGCTGTAATATCCTTGTAGACACGCTGTGTTTTGGAATATTCATTTCCAGCATTGTCAATGGCTGTAATTACCATATCATAGCTGTTGGTATCTGCATTAATGACAGCATCCTTCGTGTTGATCTCATAGCTTTCCGTAACCGTTTTCTGATCCGGATAAGAAACGTTCACTAACTCCTTGTTATTAACGGAGACTTTCACATTATAAATTCCAGAATCTTTATCTTCTACTTTAATTCTGACTCCAGTATCACTGTTGTTATAGATGATTCCATTTTTTCCAACATATCCTTCTGCAGATAAAACAGATGTAATGGTCGGTTTCACTGTTTCAATCATTAAATTGCTGTTTTTCACATTCGAATTTGCTGTCGTCACAAGTGTCTTTTCAGACTGGTTGCCAACGTTATCCGTAACTGTTGCACTAATTTTTTTATCTAAATATACTTTCTGTTCATTTAAAACAGTCTCTGCCGGGAGTTCAAATACCGCTGTATTATCGCTTCCGACTGCCTTTGTCTGATAAGCTTCTTCACCTACATATAATGTAATTTCGTTCAGTCCGGCTGACGGTACTTCTGAACCATCGTCACTGTGTAAATCATCTGCTGTTACAGTAACTTTGATCACACCATTTCCATAGTTACCAAAGGTAAAAATATTTAAAATTTTTAATGCATCTTTCTTTTCAATGTTAAATCTTGTAACATCCGGCTTATGTGTATCAAGACAGATTGTTTTTGTGTCAATTGTTTTATTTCCTGCGATGTCTGTATAGGTGGTGACAACTGTATTTTCGCCTTCCCGCACATTCTTCAAATCGTTTGCTGAAAGTGTAAGAGAATCCTCCTGCACAATCTGATCACTACTTGTAATTCTTTCCACAAAGCTCTTTCTCTTCGAAGTAAGTTCATTTCCGTTTACGGTCAAAGTTCTCGCCGCAAGACCACTTCCGTTAGTCTGATCTTTTTGATCTGTAACCCCGCATGCAATCGCTGGGATCTCTTTGTACCAATACTCTGTCTTTCCATCTTTTGCATTTTCATATTTGCCATCTGCCTGTGGTGTCACCTTTACTACAGGTGCATCTTTTTCCAGCATTAAATCATCCGATAAAATATCATTATGATTCTTAATTTCTGTTAATTTATATGCCTTACTCTCATTGCCTAATGCATCCACTGCTTTGATATGAACCTTTTTCAGGCTTGCAAATGTACCAGCTTCTTCCAATGGAACCGTAACTTCTATCGTTGCATCACTTGTTCCACTTACTTGTGTACTTACAGTTCCGGTATACACTTTTGTATCATCATCACTGTATACGCGAATTTCTTTCACACCAACTGCCGGATAATCCGCTTTGCCGTCTTTTACATTCACATCTTTCGCAGTAACGCTTACTCTAATGTTTGTATTGTAATAATTACCAAAATCGTATTTTTTTATTGTATCAGCAGGAATCAGAGACACTTCCTTAATTTCAGGGGCTGCACTGTCCCGATATACAGTAATAACTCCGGCTTCTGAACACTGTTTTGCTTTGTCAATGGCATAAATATAGATTTTATCAATGTTCTGATTTTTTGCTAATTGAATGCCACTTATTTCAAACTTTCCATTTTCATTTAATGCTGCTTCCTGTGCCCCATTCAACACATCATCCGGTGTAAGTTCTGTTTCTGACCAGACAACCTTTTTCAAATTTTTATCCACAGCTGTACCTGTGATATCCACCGTTGTGTCTGTTTCCGTTTTCCAAATTGTTTTCTCATCGTCACTCAGTTCAATTTTGGGTTTTGTTGTATCAATCACAATTTTCACAGACGGATTGAGACTTATTTGCTTTCTGCCAATAATTCCACCTTTATACACTGATGAAATGATAGTTGTTTCCGTTAAGTTGAGTTGCGTTTTGCCCACTCCCCATTGCGAAAGACTGATTTTAGTTTTACCATCAAATTTTAAAATGGCTGATGATGAATAATAGTTTCCATCCTCATCCGCTGTTATTTGATTATTTCCACTATCTAACAGATTCAGACCTGCAAGAGCCAACGAATCTTTATTTTCATTTTGAATATCTTCAAATTCAGCAGTTACATTCTGGTCACCATTTACGTTTTCAATCTTATAGACTGCTGTTCCATCTTCATCCTCTGTTAAATTATTTTCCTGTATCGGCGTACCATTGACCGAAAATATTTTTACTGTTTTACCTTCATTTGGTTTTACAATGATTGCAACTTCTGCTCCAGAATCTACAATAATATTTTTTTCACTGGAACCATTAACCTCAACAATTCCTCCATCATCAGTTGTAACAGAAACTGTGTACGTATCAATTTCTGCTGTCACTTCTATACTATGTGCCTGTTTTATTCCTTCTGAAAATATATATTCTTTCTCTTTTAAGCTGTTATTTATTTCGTTTTCATTAAGCTTTTCATCATTGTCCACTCTAAAACTTGTAAGATGATACTTGTTGTCTGTAACAGCTGCTTTTATTTTGTACTCAGAATCTGTATATGGAACATTCCGGCTACCGTCTTCTCCACTCTCGGTTGTGATTTCAACTTTATCATTTTGTGCATCACTATTTAAAATTAGCTTTCCATTCTGACTAATTTTATAGGTGATTGTGAACTGTTTCTTTGCGAATGTGATTGTAAATGCATAATTTGCATCTAATGCTACATCCTTAAGACCTTCAAATTTAAATGCACTGTTTTCATCTTTATAATTTTTCCACCAATTATCGTTGGTTTCTCCATCCGGTTTCCAATCTACAGTTTCTTTTTTCACTGTTACAGCAGTGATTTCATAACCTTGCTTTGGTGTTGCTGTTACTACATTATTTTTTACTGCTACATTTCCTGCATCACTTGTTGCTGAATTATCAGAAGTTTCTACATTTGCAGTAACTGAATATGGAACAGACTTTTCTTTAAGTGTAATTGTACCTAACTCAATCTTTTTTGTTTTTACCTGATCTTCTGTGACAGTTTTCTCTTCACTGGAATAACTGTCATATGTACCTTTATCCACATCTGCTGGCTCAACTTTAACCGTATACTTATTATCCGTATTTAATGTCCAATTACCAATAGAAATATTAAATTTTCCATCGTCTGTTGTAGTCGCTTCATTCGTTACAGGAGTCGAACCGCTTTGTGGGTATGTTACCGTCACCTTTGCACCTGCATATGGAGTTCCATTATTCGTATCTGTGTTTTCATCATCATTACCTGGAACCATCACCTGTCCTGTGATTGTGACTGCATCACTTTCATCTGTTGTAGTATCATCTGCTGATGCACTGATACTTCCAAATGATATCGTTGTTGCCATAATTAACGCAATCATTAACCATGCTGCAATTCTTTTTCCTTTTGTTCTCCAAAACATTTCCATTTTCTAAATTATCTCCTGCGTATGTATGATGATTTCGTTCAAGACCAGTTCATACCTTTTATCTGTGTTTCCTGCATTTTCAGTCAGCACAACTGTTTCATCTTCCTGTAATACAGTTGTAGTTTCTTCTAAAGCAGTTGTTTCCTCCTCAACCATCTGAAGCGGCATAGTGGCTTCTTCCCGCAGCAATGCTGTCTTTTCCTCATCTTTTTTCGGAAGAACCTCCGTTTTTTCCTCATTTTTCAATTCCACTGTTGTGCGTTCCATCAGACTGCTTTTCCTTGTTTCAGATGATTTGGCACTTCTTTTAGACAATGGATTTTTCTGTCTGTTATTTTCCTCTCGCATTGCCATAATCTGACGTTCTGCCGATTTACCGCTAAGATCATCTATGATTCCCCGTACATCCATTTTTAAAAAAAGATAAATGGATATCAGTGTTAAAACTCCTGCTAATGAAAATGCAATGATGGATATGAGTTGTAAAGTACCTGCATTCATGATGCTTTCACCTCCGTATCTTTTGCATATGCATTTTCCACTGCTGCCTCTGCATCCTGCAAACGCTTTAGAATATCATTTTTCATTTCTTCTGTTTTGTCTGTTGTCGTATCAACCTGCTCCGTACCAGCTTTTACCTGTTCCAGCAACGCTTTCATATCTTCCTGTGCTACGTCATCTGCCTTAAATTTTCTTGCATAAGTTTCCACAGCATTCATTGCCAGTTTGTATACTTCCAGATTTACAATTTCATTCTCATCCTGACTCTCAGATACGGTTGCTACGAGTTTTGTTATATTCTCCCAATATGGAAGATAGGTTCCTTTATCAGATGCTTCCTGCACATTCAGTGTGATATCGCGGTTAAACTGTCCTATATCACGGTACATTTCAGCCATCGTATAATAACTGCTGTCCTCACCGCCATAAGTACATGCCGCCTCAAACCACTGAATCGCACTTTTCATTCTGGTTATCTGATTGTCTGAATTTTCTGTTTTTCCATAATCGTAGTAATACCAGTATAATTTTCCTATCTCAAAAGCAAGATCCCCATAATCGCTATTCTGCTGTAAAACAGTCAAATTACTGTTTATTTTCTTTTTGAATAATTCCTCTTCTTCCAATGAAAAGACCGCGTCATCCTTAAATGCCTCGATTATTCCAAAATACGCTTCCGAATTGCCCGGCAGAATATCTATTGCTTTGGCATAATAATCGATTTTTTCCTCATCTGTCGCAGATAATTCTGCCTGCTTGATGTTATTATCATAATCGCTGTTGTTCACATGGACTCTCATTCCAGTACACAGACATCCTATAATAAGGAAAAGAACCGCTGCCCCGGATGTTGCAAAGAAAACATTCAGCTTTCTTTTCTGCTTTCTTCGGTAGCCCTCGTCCATCTCATCATAATGATCCAACGCATATAACATTTCTGCACATGACTGATAACGATCTTCCGGGTTTAACTGGGTACATTTTTGAATGATCGCTTCTAATCCACTGGACAACTGCGGATTCCAATATCGGATTGGATATATCTCATAAGGAGGTTCACATGGATTCTGTCCTGTGAGTAAATGGTATAGCGTCACGCCAAGACAATATACGTCTGTTCTGGCATCCGTCTGACCTTTTCCTCCAAACTGCTCAGGCGCAGCATATCCTTTTGTTCCAAGACTGACTGTATCTGCCAGATTCTGTTCTTTGTATTCCCTCGCAATACCAAAATCAATTAACTTGATATTTCCATTCGGCTGCAGCATAATGTTTGCCGGTTTCATATCCCGGTAGATAATTGGCGGATTCTGCGTATGCAGATAATCCAATACCCTGCATAGTTCCTTTGCCCACTCAATTACAACTTCCTGTGGCTGTGCACCTTCTTTACTCAATACACTGCTTAAGGTTTCTCCCTCAATGTAATCCATGACAACATAGATTACATTTTCTTTTTCGATAATGTCTACAATTCTTGGCAGTGACGGATAATCCAGTTTTTTCATCATGTTTGCTTCCGCCATTGCACTTGCAACTACAACTTCATTGTTCTTATCATAAGCTTTTCTCTCGATTTCTTTGATTGCCCACTGCTTATTCAGGTTTTTGTCCATCGCCAGGTAAACTTTTGACATTCCACCTTTTCCGATCAGCTTTAAAACCTCGTATTTTCCCTCAATAATTGTTCCTCTCTCAGCCAACTTTCATTTCCTCTTTTGCCTTATTTGAGTTTGATATAAATTGCAGAAATGTTATCCGTTTCCATCCGTTGTTTATTCCATTCGATCATTTCTCTCAATTTTTCTTTTATCTGCGCTTCATCAAGATTTTTATGCGGATTCAGTGACTCAGAAATTTCGTCTTCTGATAACATATGACGGAATCCATCTGAGCATAACAAAAGGGCTGTGCCATGCGCCAGCCTTCCATTCTCATATTGTGGTTCAAAAAATTCATTCACACCGATACACTGAAGAAGCACGTTTCTGCGATTATCCTTTTTAGCTTCCTCTATTGTCATATTCCCACGTTTTATTTCTCGCGCAATAAATGTATGATCCTCGGTCAGCTGCTGCAACGTATCCGATAATGTATAAATTCTGGTGTCTCCAACATGACAAAGCATATATTGTCCATCACTGTTTAATAAAACCGCACTTATTGTTGTTCCAAGCTGAATCTGGTTTTCTTTTCCATACCTGATCAGTCTGCCATTTATTTCTTCCAAAAGACTCTGCCACTGTTGTCTTATTCCTTCATCTCCAACATGCATTTCGTTCTTTATGTAAACCTGTTCAAACCAGTCTGAAAAAGCCCTGACGACCGTTGCACTGGCAAGCTCCCCTTTTTCCATGCCACCCATGCCATCACAAATTGCGATCAGAAGTGTCTCTCCATGTTCCTCAGAACATCCTTTTAATAACAGACTGTCCTGATTGGTCTTCTTTTTTATCCCAACGTCTGTATCATATGCAATATAAAATTTCTTCAACTTTTTCCCCCTGTTTTTCTTTACAATTATTCTTTTTATTATATTATTCTCCTACAATTCACACCATATAATCTGATGTAATTTGGGTAAAATATTTACATTTTTTCTACACGCAAAAAAGACACCATTTCAATAAATGATGTCCTTTTATCTTATTTAAGTATGATTATTAATTATTTGCCTTGTTTCTTCTCTTTAAAATGATCCGGTTCTGCTGCAACACAGGTTATAATCATTCATGGCTATCTTGGTTGTTCCAATCCAGCCTTCTCTTGTTCTGTCAGCCATTCTTCAATAACACCCAATGCTGATACATCCGTGATTCCTTCATTGTCTGCGGAACGTCCGTATTTTTTCAGTTTTCTTTTTCCTCTCACGCAAAATGTGAAGTCTGTGTTTTCAAAATGTACGGCATTTTCATTTTTCACATTGCAATAAGGATCATCACCGAAATCTCCAATAAATACTGGGACGTGTTCTTTCACTTTAAAAATATTTTCTAATATTTCCTGATTAGCAGCTCCCATACAAATCAGCTCTGTTGGCTTCAATATCTCGTATATTTCATTGATAAACTCATTAATATTTCCTGCACAAAAAACTACGACATTTGCTTCATTTCTCTCATCCAGAATGATTCTCACTCTCTTTAATACAGTCTCAATAGAAATGGGTTCTCGATTATCGCTGTGATCATAGCGAATTGTATGGTACCCTGCTCTCACAAAAAAATCCGATATCTCGTCATACTTTCCTGTATGACCAAGATATTCTTTTTTGTTTTTCTTGTGAAACCACACTTTTCCATTTAAATCGGCTTTGTAATAATCAGGCTGCATGAACACAATAATTCCTTTGAAACTGCTCTCTTTTTTCATTTGTGTACAGCAGATTTTGATGTTTTCTTCTGTTTCAAAGTTTTCTTCCTTTAAATCAAATGTTTCACGCGGTACTGTCTTACTAGTTTTGTGATCACCCTTCATAGGCACAACCACAATCAATACTGTTTCTATTATAAATACCAAAAATGTGATGCTTGCAAAAATCAATAATTGTTCTTCTCTACTAGTCTTTTCCACTGTAAAACATTTTTCTATAAATACAGCAATTGCAATTAAATTTACTGCAATAAGTCCTCTATAAAATCGAATACATCCCTTTGTTAACCATTCTCCCCTAAGCACAGCTATGCAAAATCCTATAGCTAATGTATACATTACTAATGTACTGAATCCTATCATAAATGTACTTGTTATCATATTCTTTTATTCTCCACATCTGCTTTTTATTTTATTACCTATTTCTTTTGAAATAATAAAAGCTAATATCTCACTATTTACATCAGACGCCCTATCTGCTATCTGCATTTTTGCAAAACTAAGTATCTCATCTTGAACAGACTCTTTGTATAAACTTCTGTTCAAGTCAGAACCAAGCACATTATTGCTACTATTCCATAATTTCATCTGTGTATAAAATCTTCCTTCCCTATTATAACGATATGTCTGTGTCAAACTTTCTCCCATTGTATGACTAAATGTTGATGCCCCAAAAGATACTCCTACTGAAATAAGAAAGGATTTCAACGCATCAATTCCTATTTTTTTTGCTGATGTTTCATGCTCACAAATTATATCTGTTGCAACATTTCCTGCTGCAGCTACAACTGCATTCATCACGGATTCTGAAGCCACTGTTAATATTTTGGATCTTAACTGTCCTACACCATTTTCTACTAGTGCACTACTTACAGCCGATCCTGCTCCAGGTATAAATGATGTAATCGCTCCGCACACAGCAGATATTGCCACTTCTTTTGCATCAACCTCTCCTGTTGTTCCATACTGCACCGCTGCATTCAGACCTGCTCCCATAACTGCTCCTGCTGCAAATGTTCCAACAACAGGAATGCATGATACAGCTCCTGCTGCTACCACTGTTCCAACTGCAATTCCTGCTGCAGCAATCTGCTGTTTATGATCAGCGACAAACTCTCCCACACTACTTACTGCGTTTTCAATTCCATTCCCGATATCCTTCAGGCTGGGCCACATGCCATTCAGGTCCACCAGATCCATCGGTCTGTTGAAGCAGTAGCTGTAATGGTTCATCGTGTATGGCACTGCGGTGTGTCCTTTTATCAAGTCCTCGCTTATGAAACGGCCTGCTCCGGCATCATATCTTCTTGCCTGTGCAAAATACAGTCCTCCTGCGCCGTCCATCTGATACCCTGTAAAGCCGAAGCTCTGCATGGAGTCCTTGAAGATATCTTTTCCAGTCCTTATGTCATTGCCGAATTCATCAAGTCCATAGACTTCCTCACTTCTCCCTGTCCCGTCTGCCAGGCGCACCGGGCTTCCAAGGTCATCCTGGAAATAGAAGTGGTCTCGTCCTTCTTCCTCCATCCCTGTGACATTTCCATCCCAGAAATAAGTTTCCCTTCTGTCCTCTGTCCGGCTTCCGATGCTTCCCATGCTCGTCGTTCTCTGCAGAAGGTTATGGTACTGGTGGGTCAGATCCAGGGTGTAGCGGATGATCCTGTCAGGGACTGTGCCGCCTGCAGCTGTTATGCTCTGTCCCATCCTGTGACCCAATCCGTTGTACTGGCAGGCTGCCTTCTTCATCCTTCCGTTTTCCATTTCCATGGCACTTTCCATCTGGTTCGCTGCATCAAAGCCGTATGCCCTTAAGACTTCTCCCCCGCTTGTTACGGATAACAGGTTTCCCCTGTGGTCATAGGCATAGTCTTTTGCCGTGTCTGCAGCTGTCTCCTGTATCAGCTGGTTTCTGGCATTATAACGGTATGTCGTTGTCAGGCTGCCCGCTGTCTGATACTCGGTCTTGCTGCTCCGGTTTCCAAAGGCATCGTAGCTGTAGGAACGGAGTATTTTTCCGTTCTGTGCCACGCCTGTCAGGCGGTTTAATTCATCATAGCCGTAGGAAAAGATCCCGCTGTCTTCCGGTGATCCCGGCCTGTCCTTTTCTGCCGTGACCTTGTTCCCCATGACATCATAGGCATAGCGGAGGCGCTCCGTGAAGTCTGCCCCCTTGTGCAGGATCTCCCCGATCCTTCCTGCCTGGCTGTAACGGTATTCCGTGCTGCCGCCCGGGAACTGCTTTCCTGCCAGCCTTCCGGCTTCATCATAGCTGTACCGGACCGTCTGCTCCTGCTTTTCCCCGGAAAAGACCTTCATGGCGGTCAGCTGCATGGCTCCGTTGTATTCGTATGCTGCCTTTCTTCCATCCGGGTAAAGGACTGCCGTTCTCTCTCCCATGCTTCCCCATTCATATCCCACGGTCTTTCCGTATGGGTCTGTGACGGAGGCTGTGCGTCCTGCCCCGTCCATGGCGATCCTTGTCGTGCCGAGCCAGTCTTTCACTTCCTCTAACTGGCGCATTGCATTATACGTTAAGGATACGCTCCTTCCGTCCGCATAATGGATCTCCTCCACCTGCCCGTCCTTTCCATAACGGAAGGAAGTCTCATAGCCGTCTTTGTCCGTCTTTGCCGCCAGTCTGCCTGCCGGGTCATAGGTGTAGCGTTCCATGTCTCCCATCGGGTCTGTGACTGCCAGTACGTGGCCTTCCTTATCCCAGGTATATACCGTGTCCTGCGGTTCTTCACCGTCTGCCCCGGTGCATCTGCTCTGTGTCAGATGTCCCATCGCATCATACTGGTAGAAGGTCTCATTCCCAAGGGCATCGGTCACCTTTGCAAGGTTTCCGTTTGGTGTGTACTCATAACTGGTAACGTTTCCATTTTCATCTTCCGCCTCTGTCACACGTCCGAGGGCATCGTAGGTGAAATGTGCCACGCCTCCTGCCGGGTTTTCAATGGATATGATGCGGTCAAGGCAGTCATAGCCGTAACAGTAGTGTTCCCCCGCCGTGGTGGCACGCCCTGTAAGGTTTCCCTTGGCATCATAGCTGTAGTCCTCCCCTGCACCGTCAGGGTAGCGCACACTCTTCAGCCTTCCGCCTTTTTCATATCCGTAGACGGTGCTGCTCCCGTTCGGATGGCAGATGCGTTCTGCTTTTCCCATCTCATTATAGAATACACTGGTGGTGGCACCTGCCGCATCCGTGACACTGGTTCTTCTCCCTAATGCATCATAAGTGTAGCAGGTTGCCTGGCCGCATGCATTGGTCTCTTTTATGAGGTTTCCCTCCCGGTCATATTCATACACGGTCTCTGCCCCGTCCGGTCCTGTCACCCCTGTCAGGCGGTTTACGGCATCATAACGGTAGCGGGTGGTGTTCCCTGCCACATCTGTCATTCCTGTCCGGTTGCCTGCCGCATCATAGGCATAGGATATCTCTCCTCCCATCGGGAGCACCTGTTTCACAAGGCGGCTGTCCCCGTCATACTCATACCTCCGTATCCCGCCGTCCGGTGCTGTCACGGAACTGATGTTCCACATCCGGTCATAGGCAAAGCATGCCCGGTGTCCCTCCTTGTCTGTGTAGGTCTCCACTTTTCCGAGCGGGTTGTACGTGAATGCCGCCTGCATTCCGTCAAAGTCCGTTATGGTCTCGATCTTTCCGCCCGCATTATAGGTGTATGTCCTCCGGTTTCCCATGGCATCGGTCACGGCTGTGACACGGTCTGCCGCATCATAGGAATAACGGGTCACGTTCCCGTTGGCATCCACGGTCTCGGTCACGCGGTTTACGGCATCATAGCCATAAGCCGTGACACCTCCTGCCATATCCCTTATCTGTGTGAGGTTCCCCCTTTCGTCATAGCAGAGTTCAAGAAAGCTTCCGTCTGCATAAATAACTTCTTCTGGTCTTCCCGCCTCATCATTTTTTACAACAACGCTGTTCCCATACAGGTTTTCTGTCCCTGTAAGGTTCCCTTTTTTGTCATAATGGTTTTTCAGCCTCTCTTTTCCGTTGATGCTGATGCTGGTCAGATGGCTGCCTGCATCATAGGTATAGTTGACCCTGCGTTTTAGGGCATCCACGGTCTGTGTGAGGTTCCCACGGTTATCATACGCCATTCTCGTCGTTCTGCCAAGCCTGTCTGTCATGCTGATGCACTGGTTTTTGTCATTGTAGAGATAACGCTCCCTCGTCCCGTCCCCATAAATGGTCTCGGTATTGCGGTAACGGTCATCATGCACATGGATGATCCTGCTCCCGTTCCGCTCGGTCAGCGTGACAAGACGGTTTTTGTCATCATAGGAAAACTCCATCGTCCCGCCGTCCGGGAATTCCTGGCGGATGATGCGGAACCTCCTGTCATAGGTGTTCTTCACGGCGGTGACCCTGCGGGCATTCTCCACCTCTGTGATCCTTCCGTTTTTCCCATAGGCATAGCGGTATTCTGCACCGGATGCCGTTGTCACCTTTTCGAGTTTT
>OGOL01001859.1_pt1 | contig 18140 bp, 15 predicted proteins | sample 1552641 | NCBI WGS metagenome assembly OGOL01 (sample SAMEA2580140, study PRJEB22360) | human gut metagenome | biome: human gut; feature: human-associated habitat; material: faeces | place: Denmark | collected 2008/2010 | reverse complement strand
CGGCAGCCGAGGCGCTGGAACGCAAGATCAGGGAGGGCAAAGCCGAGCGGGAGCAGGCCGAGGAGTTGCTGCGCGTGCAGTTCCGCAACCTCGCCAACGATATTCTGAGCGAACAGACGCGCCATTTCAAGGAGACGAACCGCGAAGCGCTCGACCTGCTGCTGAAACCTTTCAAAGAGAATATCGCCGATTTCCGCACGCGCGTCGAGCAGATCTATTCGACCGAACGCGAGCAGCACGGCGAGTTGAAGGGTGAATTGAAGAACCTCATGGAGCTCAACCGCCGCATCACGGCCGAGACGACCAATCTGACCAACGCCCTCAAAGGGAATTCCAAGGTGCAGGGCGACTGGGGCGAGATGATCCTGTCGACGATTCTCGACAATTCGAACCTTATCCGCGGCGTGCATTACGACTGTCAGGTGACGATCAAGGACGACGAGGGCAATAACCAGCGCCCCGATGTGGTGTTGTACCTGCCCGAAGGCAAACGCATCGTCATCGACTCGAAGGTCTCGCTCACGGCCTACGTGGAGTGGGTCGGTGCCGAGGAGGAGGCTGCGCGGACGCGTTATCTGGCGGCGCACGTCGCGTCGGTGCGACAGCATGTGAACGAACTGAGCCGCAAGGAGTACCAGCGGTTGTTGGAGTCGCCCGACTTCGTCATCATGTTCATTCCCAACGAACCGGCCTTCCTGGCGGCCATGCAGCACGACAGCGCCATCTGGAGCGACGCCTACGAGCGTAAGGTCATCATTTCGTCGCCTACGAACCTCTTCGCGCTGCTGAAACTCGTCGACGACCTGTGGCGGCGCAACGAGCAGTCGCGCAACCAGGAGCAGATCATCAAATACGGCACGACGCTCTACGAGCAGTTCGTGGCCTTCGCCGCATCGCTCGAAGGGGTGGGGCAGGCGCTCGACCTGGCGCGCGCCAAATATGACGACGCCTACAAGCGGCTCCACACGGGCAACAACAACATCGTCCGTACGGGCGAACGGCTGCGCCGGTTGGGGCTTCCGACCGCGAAACGTCCTTCGCGGCGGTTGTTGGACGAAACGGACGGACTGGATGCCGAGGAGGAGCTGCCGGCGGCAGGCGACGGCGGACATGACCGGCAGTGATACGATGGGCGGCGGAATGTACGGTTCGGATAGAGACGGGGTGCGTGCGGCGTTCGCGGACGGTGCCGTTTCGTTCTGGGAGGCGCTCGACGCGCTGGTCGGCGGGGCGGAGATCGTCGTCGACCGTCCGCGCGGTTCGCATCATCCCGATTTCCCGGAGTTCGTCTACGAACTGGATTACGGCTATCTGAAAGGGACAACTTCGGCCGACAGCGAGGGGATCGATGTCTGGATCGGCAGCGATCCCCGTCGGCAGGTGACCGGTGCGCTCTGTACGGTCGATCTGGTGAAGCACGACGCCGAACTGAAAATTCTCGTCGGCTGTACGGCCGGCGATTGTGCCGTGATCCGGCGTTTTTACCGCACGCCGCTCTCGGCGGTGCGGACGAAGAGCAGACAAAAGCGCTGATCAGCTATTCGCGCCGGATCGGCATCGCCTTTCAGATTGCCGACGACATTTTGGACGTTACCGGCGATGAGAGAACCATGGGCAAAACCCTGCACAAGGACGAAAAGCAAAACAAGCTCACTTTCGTCAGCCTCTACGGACTGGAAAACGCCCGGCGGATCGCCGCCGAACTGACGGCCGCCGCGCGCGAAGACGTCGCCGTCTTCGGCAGCCACGCCCGGAATCTGCAAAACCTGGCCTCTTATATTATTGAACGCCAACATTGAAGGAGAACCCGGAAAATGAAAAAACTGCTGACCCTCGCCGTTTTCTTCTCTGCTTTCGCTTCCGCCGCTTTTGCCCAGGTGGAATTTGAACAGATAAAAAGCCGCACTCAGGAAAAACTGCACGTTACCGGTTTTTTCGACTATTATCCTTTCGGACAATACGAAAACAACGTCTATTCCGGCGTTTTCAAACCTTTTATCGAATATTTTTCCGACTACGGCCAATACGTTCTCGACTACCTGCCGGTCAGCATGAGTTATGAAGACACCATCCGCGAGGCCGGCAAAGGCGAAGCCGACGTGGTTCTCGGCATGTATGCCGAAACCAGCCTCTACGCCGATCTTAAATTCATCTATCCGGCCGCCATCGACAATCCGATTCATCTGGCCATGCTGCCGTCCAAAATGGGCGCCGTCCGTTCGGTTCAGGATCTGAAGCCCTTAAAAGGCGCGATCCATTCCAAAGAACGTTTCAGCGATTACATCAACGACAAATTAAAAGACTTTCAAATCGAATATGTGGATACCTCCTACGAACTTTACGGCAAACTGATCCGCGGCGAAATAGACTACGTCCTTACCAGCATCTATTTCGGCACCATAGAAACCGCCAAACTCGGGCTTCGCCATCAGGTCGCGTTCTCCAGACAAAGCCTCTGGACCATGCCGGTTTTTATCGGCATTTCCAAAGCTTCCGTCCACCGCGAATACCTGTCGCACACCTTGAGCAAAATGCTGGAAAAGCCGGAAATCAAAGAAAAGATAAAAAAAGACATGGAAGACATCGTCAACGGCGTGGTTGAAAAATACGCCGGCACGGTTCCTCCCTCTTTTCTCCCCGGCGAAACCCCGCCGGCGGAAAAAACGCCGGAATGAAGCAACCGCGCTTCTCCCGTTTGCGGACAGTTTTCGTTTACCCGCAGGTAGCACTTGACCTCGGACAAACAAATTGCTAAATTATACAAAAAACCGGTGCAATTTCAAAAACGGGGGTAATAAAACACATGGTTCTTCTGATACATCATCCGGTATCCGCCATATCGCGCAAAATCCGCCTGCTGATGGCGGAAAAGCGCATTTTGTTTGTCTTAAGGGAAGAAGAACCCTGGAACCTGTCGCCGGAAATATACAAGCTCAACGTCGCCGGAGAGCTGCCGATTTTCATTTTTGACGGCAACGTCATCGCCGGCAACTACGCCATTACCGAATTTCTGGAAGAAGTCAACCCCGACGTGCGTCTGATCGGCGGCGATGCCCGGCAGAAAGCCGAAATCCGGCGTTTAACCGAATGGTTTGACCTGAAATTCGAGCGCGAAGTCGGCCGCAGTCTGATCAACGAAAAAGTGTTCAAACGCTTCGGCAAAGGCCTTGCTCCCGATTCAAAGGTTCTGAAAACCGCGTTGAACAACCTCAATTTTCACATGGAATACATCGACTGGCTTTGCGAATCCCGCAATTATCTGGCCGGCAGCAGTTTTTCGCTGGCCGACGTCGCCGCCGCCGCTCATCTTTCGATCATCGACTATCTGGGGGACGTGCCGTGGGAAGGCTACAAAAACGCCCGGCTGTGGTATTCGAAAATCAAGTCCCGCCCCGCTTTCAAAGACATTTTAAAAGACAACATCAAGGGAATTCTCCCTGCCAAACATTATGCCAACCTGGATTTTTAAACATGAAAAAAATTTTGTTCTTCTTTGCCGCTCTCCCTTTGCTTTCCGCCTGCGCTTCCGGCGACGGATCCGTTGTCTACCATTGGGAACGCTACAACACCGGAATTGAAAAATTTGCCCGCGATCACAACGCCTGCATGCGCGAAGCGGAATCCTTCAGCATGATGCCGCGGATGAAAACCCTGTGGCATTCCATGTTCTACACCGAAGAACAAAAGCTGGCCATCCGCGCCGACTGGGACGCCGACAAAGGCATCTGGGCAACTTATATCCCCTACCCCGGCGCCCAGCCGCTGATCGTCAACTATCTGCGTGACGACGCCGACGTCGATCCGGGCGATTACAGCGACTGCATGAAAAGCAAAGGCTACACCATCCGTTCGTATGAAATACCGGAAATTACCAACATCCGGCTGCACGGCCGTTCAAACTGAGCGTTCAATAACCGCCGCCGACCGCTTTGTAAAAAGTGATGATATTGCGGTAGACGGTACCGCCGGGTTGTTTTGCGCAGTGAGCAGATTCTGTTCGGTCGTCAGCATGTCGCTGAACTCGATCAGCCCTTCCCTGTATTTGTCGCGCATGGAAGAAAGCACCCGCTGCATGTTGCGCACCGACTTTGACAACGCCTGATAACGCTCATATTCCTTGCGCACGGCGACGGTCGCGTTTTTCACTTCCTCCACCGCACCGAGCAGCGTGTTTTTATACAGGTAAACATATTCTTCCTTCACTTCCCGGTTCAGTTTGACCTGATTGATCAGTTGTCCGAAATTAAACAGCGGCAGCGATACTGCGGGCGTAAAGCCGTATGCCGCGGCCGAAGACGAACCGAGACCGGAAAAATGTTTGGCCTGCCAGCCGAGGACGCCGCCGATGCTCACGTTCGGAAACAGTTCCGCCACCGCCTGACCGATCGCCGCGTTTTTGGCAATCAGCGAATTTTCCGCCATCCGCACATCGGGACGGTTGCGCACCGCCGCAAGCGGAAAATTATACAGATTTTCAACATGGAAAAAGAACGGACGGCCGATAAGGTTGTCCCCGTCGTCGTCCAGCCCCGTCAAACTGCCCGGCAGCACGCCGAGCAAAACCGCCAGCGCGTTTTTATAGCTCTCCTCCTGCTGTTCCAAGGCCGGCAGCAGCGCTTTGGTCGTCTGCACCGCAAATTCCGCCTGATTCAGCGCCGCATCGTCGGCCAGGCCGTTATCATACTTTTCCTTTACCGTCTGATAAATGTCCTGCTGCAAACGCAGGTTTTCCTTAGTGATCCGCAGCTGTTCCTGCGCCGTTTTCAATCCGATGTAATCACTTGCCGTTTCAGCCGTCATCGAGAGCATAACATTGACCAGATTATCCGCCGCCGCCCGCATCAATGCCCGCGATTCCTCATTCAGACGCCGGCCGCCGCCCCAGATGTCAATCTCCCAGGAAGCGTCCAGGCCGGCCTTGTAATAATCCTCCACCGTCCGCGGCAGATTTTTGCCGTTGGCAAGATAATTGTAGTCATAACCGCCGTCGGCATTGAGCCGGGGCAGAAATTCCGCCTCGTTAATCATCAGCGTATAGCGCGCCTGCTTCAGCTTCTGCACCGCAATCTGCACGTTCGGACTGCCGGCGAGCGCCCGCCCGACCAGCCCGTTCAGGGTTTCGTCCTCAAACTGCCGGTACCAGCGCACGGAAATCGGAAAACTTTCGCCGCTGCCGGCTTCCAAAGCGGCGGACAGCTGCCCGTCGTCAAAAAACTCCGGCCGCACGTAATCGGGACCGACCGTACAGGAGGCTGCCGCCAGCAGCGAAACCAACGCCCAATGTCTGCCGTTCATTTCGATCCTCCTTTCCTGCCGCTTTTTTTCTTCTGCCGTTCCGACCCGCCGCCGGCCCGTTCCTTGATTTCCTCAAACAGGGCAAAATAGGCGGGGATAAAGATAATGCCGATTACCGTTGCGGCAATCATGCCGTAAAACACCGAGGTGCCGATCGCAATCTGGCTCGAAGCGCCGGCACCTTTGGCCACAATCATCGGAAACACGCCGAGAATAAAGGTCAGCGCCGTCATCAGCACCGCCCGGAAACGTTCCGACGCCCCTTTGACCGCCGCATCAAGAATGCTGTCGCCGCCTTCGCGGTAGGCCTTGGTAAATTCAACGATCAAAATCGCGTTTTTGGCCGCCAGACCGATCAGCATTACCAACCCCAGCTGGGCGTAAATGCTCAGCGGCTGCCCCATCAGATGCAGCCCGGCCAACGCGCCGAGAATGGCAAAAAGGGTGGAAAACATAACCGAAAAGGCCAGCATCCAGCTTTCATAAAGCGCCACCAAAAACAGATAGCAAAACACCATTGCCAGCATAATCAGGAAAACAACCAGTCCGGCCGCTTCCACTTCCTGCAGGCTGAGGCCGGTCCAGGCAATCTTGTAGTCGGCCGGATCAAGAATTTCCTTGGCCGTTTTTTCCACCGCCCCGATTGCGGTTCCGGTGCTGACGCCTTCCGCCGCGGAAGCGGTGATTGAGGCATCCGTATACTGATTGTAGCGATTGATGATTTTCGGCAGCATGACGATTCTGACATCGGCAAAACTGCCGATTTTGATCATCTGTCCGGTGCTTGAACGCACATACATGTTTTTCACGTCATCCACTTTGCCGCGGTAGGTATAGTCAGCCTGAATGATCACTTTGTTGATCTGCCCGGTCAGGGTAATATTGTTGACATAACGCGAACCGAGGTTGTTTTGCAGCACGGCAAACAAATCGGACACCCGTATCCGGTACGATTCCAGCTTGGTGCGGTCAATGTCGAGATAAACGTGCGGCGTATCGGCGGTATAAACGCTGAAGGCATAGGAAAGCGCCGGATCGGAATTCAGCTTGTAAAGGAACTGCTGCAGTTTTTCAAACATCTCGTTTGACCCGAGGCTCTGGTCGATCGCCAGAAATTCGAGCGACAGGCCGCTGCTGTTGCCGATGCCGGGAATCGCCGGCGGCGCAAAATAGTTGATGCTCACGTTTTTCATCTCCGCGGTCGCCTTTGTCAGCTCCGCCGTGATCGCGTCGATCGAAAGCCCGGGAGAAGTCCGCTCGGCCCAAGGTTCCAGCCCGATCACGCCCATATGCCTTCAGCCACGTTTTCTCCGGCGCCGCCCAGAAGACTGTAGCCGGCAACGCTGATAAAATAGCGCACGCCGTCGATCTTCATCGCCTTGTCCGCCACTTCCGCCAGCATTTCGCCGGTCTGGTTGATGCTGGCGGTGTTGGACAGCTGCAAATTGGCAAAAATAATGCCCTGGTCCTCTTCCGGCAGAAACGACGTCGGCGTCAGCTTGAAACCGCCGGCCAAAAGAACGATGACGCCCGCCGTCACCGCAACCGTAACCGGCAATTTGGCGGAAAAGAAACCGACCGCGCCGAGATATTTCTCTTTCATTTTGTCGATCATGTCGTCAAACCATTTGAAAAATCCGCGCGGCTTGTCTTCTTCGTCGCCTTTTAAGAAAATCGCGCACAACGACGGACTGAGCGTCAGCGCGTTGAAAGCGGAAAAGATAATCGCGGTTGCAATCGTCACCGCAAACTGCTGGTAAATTTTGCCGGTAATGCCGGCCATCAACCCTACCGGCACAAAAATCGACAACAACACGAACGTGGTGGCAACAATCGCACTGCCGATCTGCTGCATCGCCTTCACCGACGCGGCATGAGAATCCATTTTCTCGTAAACCATCAGATACTGCACCCGCTCAACCACGATGATGGCGTCGTCCACCACCAGCCCGATCGCCAGGATCATGGCAAACAAAGTAAGAATATTGATGTCAAACCCCAGCAGATAAATAACGCCGAAAGTGGCGATCAGCGACACCGGAATGGTAATCAGCGGAATAAGGGTGGTCTTGGCCTTCTGCAAAAAAACATAAGTTACCAGCACCACCAGGGCAAAGGTAATGACCAGCGTTTCAATGATACCGGCGATCGATGAACGGACGTAAAGCGTGGAATCGTAGGCGATTTTCAGTTCCATGTCGTTGTCAAACGAAGTTTGCAGATCGGCAATCGCCTTGGCCACGTTGTCCATGATGTTGAGCGAATTGGAACCCGGCGTCTGGCTGAGCGACATGATTACCGCCGGCGCATTGTCAAATTTGGCGTTCATGGTATAGGTGTCGGCGCCGAGTTCCACCCTCGCCACGTCTTTCAGACGCACCAGGCCGCCGTTTTCCGAAGTGGCCACCACAATGTTGTCAAAATCTTCCACCGTATTGAGCAGACCTTTGGCGGTCAGCGACAAAACCTGATTGGTGCCGGCCGGGCTGGGCGCGGTGCCGATGCCGCCGATTGAGGCCTGCACGTTCTGGCTTTCGATAATCTGCACAATGTCCGAACTGGTCAGCCCCAAAGAAGACAGCTTTTCCGGTTTCAGCCAGACGCGCATGCTGTACTGAGGACCGAAAATCTGCACGTCGCCGATACCGTCCACCCGCGACAGCGGATTTTTCAGATTGGCGTAGGCATAGTTGCTCAGATAGAGGTCGTCATAAGTGTTCTGCGGCGAACGCAGCGCCAAAAGCGCCAGCATGTTGGACATCTGGGTATTCACCTCCAGCCCCTGCTGCTGAACAATTTCCGGCAATTGCGACATCACCTGGTTCAGGCGGTTCTGCACCTTCACCTGGGCAATGTCCGGATCGGTGCCGATGTTAAAGGTGATCGTCAGCTTGTAACTGCCGTCGTCGTTGGAACTTGACGTCATATACAGCATGTTTTCCACGCCGTTGATCTGGTTTTCCACCGGCACCGCCACCGTATCGATCACCACCTGGGCGCTGGCGCCGGGATAGGTGGTGCTGACCACGATCTGCGGCGGCGTAATTTCCGGATATTGCGAAACCGGCAGCACCGCAATCGCCAGCAGCCCGAGCAGAATCATGATAATCGAAATCACGCCGGCAAACCGCGGCCGATCAATAAAATACTCAGAAAACATCAGTTTTTCTCCCCGGCCGCCGCAGCGCCCTCCATCACGATTTTAAACTTGTGTCCCTCATCCCCCGCACCCATCTTGTCCAGCACAATACTTTCGCCGGGCGTAAAAGTGTTTTTGAGTATGTAGTTGTTGTTGCCGTATTCGCTCAAAATATTAACCGCCGTCTTCACTACCCCGTTTGCGCCGGCCACATAGATATAACTGCCGTCCGGTTCGATATAAACCAGATCCTTGCGCACAACCATGCCGCGGTATTTTTTCTCCACCAGCACATTTACGTAAGCGTTGGCGACAAGCCGCTTGTCCGGGTTGGCAAAATCTGCATAAACCGCAATCGAATTGGTGCTTTTGTCGATTTGGTTGTCAACGTAGCCGAAAGTCCCCGTCTGCGGATAAACGGCGCCGTCGGCCAGTTTCAGCCGAAGAGTTTCGCCCGCAAACATTTCCGGGCGGCCGGCTTCCTCCAGATAATCCTTGTCGGTAATCGAAAACACGACCCGGATCGGATTATACTGGATTACTGTCAGCAACACGTTTTCCGGCGACACGTAATCTCCCTTGGAAAGCGGCACGTCGCCGACAACTCCGTCAATCGTCGCCCGGATCACCGTATAGTCGTAATTTACCTGCGCCTCCGCCAGAGCGGCTTTGGCCTGTTCCAAAGCGGCCTCCGCCGACAGGAACGAAGCCTTGGCGTTGTCCAGTTCGGTTTTTGAAACCGCCCGCGCGCCTGCCTTCTGCATCCGCTGATAATAAACGCTGCTGTTGTTGAAACTGGCCTCGGCCTGAGCAACCGCGGCCTTGGCGGCGTCAAGCCTGGCCTTGTATTCGGCCTGGTCGATAATCACCATCACGTCGCCGGCCTTCACCTCGGAACCGCCCTTCACCCGGATCTCGTCGACAAAACCGCTGATGTACGGCCGCACGCTGACGTCATGAACCGGCGTCACGTAACCGATGTAGTTTTTTTCAACCTCTGCTTCCCGCTCAATCAGCGGTGCCGCCGAAACCGTACGCTCGACGGCCTCTTCCGCCGTCTCCGGCGTTTTTTTGTAATGCTGCCAGGCAAAATAACCGGCAACAATCAAAACCACAAAAAACAAAACCGAAAACCGGCCCGCGTCCTTTTTTTTGCCGTCGTCGCTCATTCCCGTGCCTTTCTTTTGCAATTGCTCCGTAAACTAAAATTTAAATAGTGGAAGCAAACCCTAATTCAAGACGCTTCTAATGAATTTTGTCCGCGCATTTTAATCAAATTTTTATATATTCCGCCTATTTTATAAGGAAAATTTCGTTTCTTTGAGGATAATGCCGATGTTTGCCGCTTTGTTTTTACCAGATCAAATGCTTTTGATCCGCATTTTGGCCGCTTTTTTGCCCGCACTAGCCGTCGTGCTCGCCTGCGGCGGCAGATTTATCGCCTTTTTGCACGGCTGCCAGGGGCTGGGCCAGCCGATCCGCGAAAACGGCCCGCAAAGCCACCTGTTGACCAAAAAGGGCACCCCGACCATGGGCGGCATTCTCATTTTGGCGGCAATTATCGTTTCGTCCCTGTTATGGTGCAGCCTTTCCAACCTGTTCGTCTGGCTCTGTCTGGCCGTCATTCTTGTTTTCGGCGCCACCGGTTTTGCCGACGACTATGTCAAGGTCAAAAAACACACACCCGACGCCATGACCGCCAAAATGAAACTCCTGCTGCAGTTTGTCACCGCCTTTGCCGTGGTCTGGCTGGTTACCGCCAACACTTCGGAAAATCTGCGTTTCAGCCTGGTGGTTCCTTATGTTAACCGTATTTTTGACCTGTGGTGGCTTTACCTTCCGTTTGCCATGGTCGTCATTGCCGGCACCTCCAACGCCGTCAACCTGAGCGACGGGTTGGACGGACTGGCCGGCGGCCTTTGCCTGACCGCGTTTTCGGCCTTCGGCGTCATTGCCTTTACCACCGCTTTTCCCGAAACGGTCAATTTCCGCAGCGTCCTCATTCCCGAATGCGGAGAAGTCGCGGTCGTCTGCGCCGCCGCCGCCGGCGCCTGTCTCGGCTTTCTCTGGTTCAACAGTTCGCCCGCCAAAGTGTTCATGGGCGACACCGGATCGCTGGCTCTGGGCGCTCTTCTCGGCACCGTTGCGGTGATGACCAAACACGAAATCCTGCTGGCCGTCATCGGTTTTGTCTTCGTCGCCGAGGCGCTTTCGGTCATGATTCAGGTTTTCTGGTACAAACGCACGAAAAAGCGCGTCTTTCTGATGGCGCCGATCCACCACCACTTTGAACAACTGGGCTGGAAAGAAACCACGGTGGTCGCCCGTTTCCGCATCGTTGCCGTCGTCTGTGCCGTTATCGGCCTTTTTTCGCTTATTTTCTGACGGAGGACCATGGTGCTGATCTTTTCCCACAACAACCGAAGCCTCGTTGCCAACTGGTGGTGGACCGTTGACAAAACGCTTCTGGCCTGCATCAGCATTTTAATCGTCCTCGGCATCCTGCTGACTTTTTCCGCCAGCCCCGCGGTGGCAACGCGGATCGGCTTTGACAGCTACCACTTCATCAAACGCCATCTGTTCTTTGCGCCGCTGGCCTATATGGTCATGATCGCCCTTTCCATGCAGAAGCTCAAATTCATCCGCCGGCTTTCGCTGGTCGGCTACCTGGCAGCCATCGCCCTGGTCGTCTGCACTTTTTTCTTCGGCGAAGCCAACAAGGGCGCCGCCCGCTGTCTGATGGTCTTCGGCTTTTCGCTCCAGCCATCGGAATTTGTCAAACCTTTTTTCATTGTCACCGCCGCCTGGCTGTTTGACGGCGAACGCCGGCATCCGGAATTTCCCGGCAATCTGCTGTCGACCGCCCTGTTTCTGTTTACCGCCCTGCTCATCGTCCGCCAGCCGGACATCGGTATGACCATGGTCATCACCGCGGTCTGGCTGTTTCAGTTTTTCTTAAACGGCATGCCGCTGCTTCTGCTCGGCGTCGCCGGGCTGATCGGCATGGGCGCCGTCATCGCCGCCTATTTTGCCTTTCCCCATTTTCAGATCCGCATTCACCAGTTTCTGGCTTCCGGCGGCGAACTGAGCTATCAGGTCAAGAAATCGCTTGAGGCCTTCCAAAGCGGCAGCCTGTTCGGCCGCGGTCCGGGCGAAGGCGTGGTCCGCTCTTCCATCCCCGACGCGCACACCGATTTCATTTACGCGGTGGCGGCGGAAGAATACGGCGTGTTCCTCTGTCTGGCGATCGTCGCCCTGTATCTGGTCATCGTCATCCGTTCAATGATTATTTCATGCAAAGACAACAACTTGTTTATTATTTTATCGGCCTCTGGACTGGCTGCCTCTTTCGGGTTACAATCCATCATTAACATGGCTTCGACCCTGCACCTGATGCCGACCAAGGGCATGACGCTGCCGTTTATTTCCTACGGCGGCTCGTCGATCATCGCCACCGCCGTCGGCATGGGCATGCTTCTGGCCATTACGCGCAAAAACGTTCATGCGGAGGACAAAGATGACGTCTAAAAAGAAAAAAAGCAAAAAACCGCTGATTATCCTCACTGCCGGCGGCACCGGCGGACACGTCTACCCGGCCGAAGCGCTGGCGGAAGAACTTTCCCGCCGCGGCTGCCGACTGATGCTTGTTACCGACCAGCGCGGTCTGAACAACTATCACGGCACGCTGGGCAAAATCCCCAACCGTTCGGTTTTGTCCGGCGCCGTCATGGGCAAATCAAAATGGTTCAAAATCAAAAGCCTGTTTAAGACCGCAATCGGCGTTCTGCAATGCATGTACCTGCTGCTGAAAGAACGTCCGGCCTGCGTCGTCGGCTTCGGCGGCTATGCTTCCTTCCCCTGTTCGATGGCGGCAATCCTGCTCGGCACCGACCTGATCGTCCACGAACAAAATTCGGTCATGAGTCGCACCAACCGCTTTCTCGGCCGCTATGCCACCGCCGTCGCCGCCAGTTTCAAAAAGACAAAATATGCGCCGGCCGGACGCAAAACCGTACAAACCGGCATGCCGATCCGTAAGGCGATTGCCGAATTATACGGCCGCCCCTACCCCAAAACCGGCAAAACCCTGCCTTTTAACATGCTGGTTCTGGGCGGTTCCCAAGGCGCCAAAGTATTTGCCGAAGTCATTCCGCAGGCAATAAAAATGCTTGCCTCCAAACAGCAGAAAAGAATCCGTATGACCCAGCAGTGCCGCCGGGAAGACCTTGATGCCGTCCGCGCCGCCTATGACGGAGCCAAATGCACGCTTGAGCTTTCGCATTTCTTCGACAACATGCCGGAACTGTATGCGCAAACCCATCTGATAATCTCCCGTGCCGGCGCCTCCTCGGTTTCGGAAATTGCCGCCGCCGGCATTCCGTCAATCCTGGTTCCGCTGCCGACGGCCGCCGACGACCACCAGACTTCAAACGCGGCCGAGTTCAAAACCAACAAGGGCGGCATCGTCATCGCGCAAAAAGACTTTTCGCCGACGGCCCTCGCCGCGGTCTTAAACGACCTGCTGGAAGACCCGGCCGTTTTGAAAACAATGGCGGAAAACACTGCCAAATTCGCCATTACCGACGCCGCCGTCCGGCTTGCCGATCTGATCGAAAACAAAATCATCATTCCGGCCGCAAAACGGCCGGCGGAGAAATAAAATGTTCCGTATCCGCTTCAAAATGCCGCAGAAAAAAGACCCGTTGATCAAAATTCTGCCCGTCATCCGCGGCCGCTATCTGCAAAACATCAGCCTTGCCCGCCACACCTGGTTCGGCGTCGGTGGCAACGCCGAAATCATGTACATTCCGGAAGACGCCGGCGACCTTGCCCATTTCCTGCGCAACAAACCGCACAACGTTCCGGTCTGCCTGATCGGCGGCGGATCCAACCTGCTGGTTCGCGACGGCGGCGTGCCCGGCGTGGTTATCAAACTGGACAACGTAAGCTTTCAGAAAGTCACCGTCGGCAACGGCACCATTACCTGCGGTGCCGGCTTTCGCAACATTGATTTGAAAAAACATCTGCTGAAGCACGAACTCGGCGGACTTGAATTTCTCTGCTCGATTCCCGGCGTCATCGGCGGCTCGGTCAAAACCAACGCCGGCTGTTTCGGCCGGGAAGTCGCTGACGTAATGCAAAGCGCGGAAATCATGAACGGCGAAGGCAAAATCCAGACCGTTACCGCGGCCGACCTGGGATTGTCCTACCGCAGCAGCCTGTTCCCCGACGACTGGATCATTCTTTCCATCACTTTTAAAACCGAACCTTCGACCCGGGAAGAAATCGCCCGGCTGCTGGAAGAACACAAGCAATACCGCAAAGCCCGCCAGCCCTATAACCAGAAAACCGCCGGCTCCACTTTCAAAAACCCGAAAGGGCTGAAAGCCTGGGAACTGATCAAAAAGGCCGGCTGCGCGGAACTTGCCGTCGGCGGCGCCAAAGTTTCCGAAAAGCACTGCAATTTTCTCATCAACACCGGCAACGCCACTGCCAAAGACATTGAAACCCTGGGTGAAACGATTATTCAAAGGGTACGGCAGGAAACTTTCATTACGCTCGAATGGGAAATAAAAAGACTGGGAATAGAAAAATAACCATGATTACCGCACCGACAGTTTCCCCGTCATCTCCGGCGGTTTCCGCCGCCGACAAACGGGTTTATCTGCCCCGGCTCTGGCCTTACCGCCTGATCGGCAACGTTTTGCTGCTTATTTTGCTCGGTTTTGCCTCGGCCGGCATGGTCATCGCCAAAAACAACCTGGTCACGCAAAAACTCAATTCCCTCTCCGATTATTTTTACACCCTCACCTCCTATCTCGGCTTTACCGTCGACGACATCCTCGTCTACGGACGCAACAAAACCGCAATCGAGGAAATCAACAACATCGTCAACACCCGCCGCAGCGACAACATACTCCGCCTCGACATCCGGCAGATGAAAAGCGACCTTGAACAGCTGCCGTGGGTCAAGTCGGCAACCGTCAGCCGCTCCTACCTGCCCAACCTGCTAAAAATCACCCTCAAAGAACGCCGGGTACGCTCGCTGTGGCAGATTAACAACGCTTTTTACCCGATCGACACCGACGGCGCCGTCATCCGTGCCGATTTTGTCCCTTCCCGTCCGGTGCTGCTGATCGTCGGCCGCGGCGCGCCGGAGCATCTGAACGAACTGCTGACCGCGGTTGAAGACGATAACGAGGTTTTTCCCCGGATCAAAGTCGCCAACTTCATTTCCGGCCGCCGCTGGAACCTCATCCTGGACGACGTCGAAAACGGCATCACCGTCAAGCTGCCGGCCGAAGACATGGACAAAGCATGGAAAAAATTGCTAAAATTGAACAAAACCCAGGGACTTCTTAAACGTAAATTAACCATCATTGATTTAAGATTCGCCAATAAAGTTTTGGTAAAACCGCGCCGAACCTCCGACGAAGAACGTCTGGCTTCGGACGCGGAGGATGAAAGCAACATTTGACAGCGAAAGGCATGAGATCGTGACTCATTCATTTAACCGATTGACCACAATTGCCGCTTTGGACATCGGCTCGTCCAAAGTCTGCTGCGTCATTGCCCGCATCAGCCGCGACCAGAAAATCAGCATTGCCGGCTACGGCTACAATGCGTCCAAGGGAATCAAAAACGGCATCATCACCGACATCAAACAGGCCACCTATTCGGTCTGTGACGCGGTGGAAGCCGCCGAACAAATGGCCAACGAACGTGTCAGCCGCATCATTGTCAACATTTCCGGCGACCGGGTAAAAAGCAGCATCAAACGCTCGGCGATCAATTTAAACAAATCCAAACCGGTATCGGAAGCCGACATAAAAAAAGTCATCGAAAAAGGCATCAACAAAATCAACGTCGAAAACAACGAGCTGATCCACTGCCTGCCGACCGGCTACCGGCTTGATTTCGGAGAAGAAACCAACGACCCGCGCAATCTTTACGGCGAAAGCCTGTCGGTCGACGTGCTGCTCGGGCTGGTACCGGAAATCATGTACAGAAACGTCAAAACCGTGCTCGACAACTCGCATCTGGAAATTGCCGAAAAGGCGCTTTCCTCCTATGCCTCCGGCCTTGCCTGTCTGGTTGACGACGAAAAGGAACTGGGCGCCACCGTAGTCGACATCGGCGGCGGCACCACCAGCATCGCCAGTTTCAAACACGGCCATCCGGTATACTTTGGCTCAATCGGCGTCGGCAGCAACAACATCACCAACGACATCGCCTGGGGGCTGACGACCTCGTTTACCCATGCCGAGCGTTTAAAAACGCTGCACGGCTGCGCTTTCATGACGTCGCAGGACAAAAACGAAACCATCAACGTCTACCCGGTCGGCGAGGAAGACGACAGCCTGATCAAACAGGTGCCGAAATCGGAACTGATCGGCATCATCACCCCGCGGGTGGAAGAAATGTTTGAAATGGTCAACGGCAAACTGGCCGACCACGGCTTAAAAGACATCAGCAGCCACCGCATCGTGCTGACCGGCGGCGGATCGCTGTTGTCGGGCATGCGGGAAGTGGCCGCCATGATTCTCGACAAGCAGGTGCGTCTGGGCCGCCCGCGCAGCATTGCCAACATGCTTGACATTTCAAACTATCCGGTACTGCAATCGCCGGCGTTTTCTTCCGTCATCGGCCTGCTTTTGTTCGTCATCAACTATACCGAGCGCAAACCGAACAAAATCATCAGCAAACCGGCGGGCATTGAAGGCGGCCGTTTCGGACGGATCCTGAACTGGCTGAAACAAAACTTTTGACAAATTAACGAAAAATATCGTTTTGGTAACGAAACCTTAAGCACTTTTCAAATATTGTATATTAAAATTGAATAAGCACAATACTTTTGGGAGCGAGCAATGTCGATAAAATTAGCAGTACCGGAAACCAACATGATCACCTTGAAACCGCGCATTTCCGTTATCGGAGTCGGCGGCGGCGGCGGCAACGCCGTCAACAACATGATCGTCAAAAATCTCGAAGGCGTTGATTTTATCGTTGCCAATACCGACGCTCAGGCGCTTGCCAATTCAAAATCCGGCCGCAAAATCCAACTCGGCGTGGAAACCACCCGCGGGCTCGGTGCCGGCGCCTGTCCCGAAGTCGGCCGCAAAGCGGCGGAAGAAGCTGCGGAAGAAATCGAAAAAGAGCTGGAAGGCGCCAACATGGTGTTCATCACCGCCGGCATGGGCGGCGGCACCGGTTCCGGCGCGGCGCCGGTCGTTGCCCGCATTGCCAAACAAAAAGGTATCCTGACCATCGGCGTCGTCACCAAGCCGTTCCAGTTTGAAGGCCGCCGCCGTTACCAGATTGCCGAAGAAGCGCTCAATGACTTTACTTCGTCAGTCGACAGCATCATCATCATTCCCAACCAGAACCTGTTCCGCATCGCCGACAAAAACACCACCCTGGCCGACGCTTTTGTCATGGCCGACAACGTGCTTTACGACGGCGTCCGCTCAATTACCGACCTGATGATGATGCCGGGACTGATCAACCTCGACTTCGCCGACATCAAAAGCATTATGGAAGACAAAGGCAAAGCCATCATGGGCACAGGCGAAGCGGAAGGCGAAGACCGCGCCATCAAAGCGGCCGAACAGGCGCTTTCCAATCCGCTTCTGGACGACAGCAACATGAAAGGCGCCAAAGGGGTGCTGATCAACATCACCGGCGGCATGGACATCACCTTGTTCGAAATCGACGAAGCCGCCAACCGCATCAAAGAAGAAGTGGACGAAGAAGCCAACATCATCTTCGGTTCCAGCTTTGACGAAAACCTGGCCGGCAAAATCCGTGTTTCGATCGTTGCCACCGGCATTGAAGGCGGCCGGACGGAAATGCCGAAAGCCAAACCGCAGCCCAAACCTGCCAACTACATTGAAGAAAGCTTTTCCGATGAACCCATCATTCCGATAACCCCGAGCGAAGAAATGGATTCCAATCTGGCAAAATTCGCCGCCACCCTGCCCGCCGATCCGGAAGAAAACGAAGAAACCCCGGCCCGGCTGCAGGAAACGGATGAAGAACCGGCCGGTGAACTGACGGAAGAAGAAATCGCACCGGCCGCCGTTGTCGAAGAAGAGCCGGAAATGTTTGCCGATCCGCAGTCCCGCGCCCCCTCATCCATGGGTGACATGCCGCAGGCGTCTTCTTTGTTCAATGCCATTCTGAACAAAAACGAATTTAACGACGTCGACGCACAGCTGGAAAGCCTGATTTCCAGCCAGGGCAGCACTTTCAGCGCCAAAAACGCGCCGCGGATGGTCGAGGAAGAACCCGAACTGTTCGGCCACAATCCGCAGCTTTTTGCCTCACCGAAAGAAGAACCGGTTGAAAAACTGATTGTCAACGACGAGGAAGAAGAATACACGCCGACCCTGATTGAACGCGTCACCGGCTTTTCCATCGCCAAACGCAACCGCAAGAAAAAAATGGAAGCCGAGCATTATCAGGAACCGGTAACCCCGTCTTTTTCCGACAGTGAGGAAGACCGCGTCAACCTTGATATCCCGTCGTTTCTCAGACGTCGTTGATACAGTAAGAAATTCTTTTTTTCATACCGGACTTGCGTCCGGTATTTTTTTATCCTTCGACCAGCTGCAAAAGAACTGTTAACGCTTTGAAAAAATAAGATTATTTGCCTTTTTTGCCTGTAGCGGAAAAAGGTACGTTAAAATGCGGCAAAAATCAAGAC